>Ga0208106_1000075_pt1 | contig 40418 bp, 65 predicted proteins | sample CryBogCBE25Jul08_FD_184577 | JGI IMG/M metagenome (GOLD analysis project Ga0208106, IMG submission 184577) | Freshwater microbial communities from Crystal Bog, Wisconsin, USA - CBE25Jul08 (SPAdes) | ecosystem: Environmental > Aquatic > Freshwater > Lake | place: Crystal Bog, Wisconsin, USA...
CTCTATATACAGGGAGAGAGACAACTTACATTGTCCGTTTAGTTCCAGTATTAAACCAAATCTACATAATCACAATCACTCAAAGTCATAGACCCCCCCCAGGTTAAGCAATCCCTTCCCCAGCAGGTTAAGTCGAGGGGGGGTAGGAAGGAATCTACTAAAGAGAGGGGGGGGCCCACTCCCCCATTCCCAAATTTATTTAGTAAAGTTTAGGTTAACTAACTATATAAACGTATAGGTTGGTTTGTGTATAAAAATTTTTAACCTGGAGGTTTATGGTTAAGTACTAGTAATTGTCACAAAGATGGGAGATACTTTGGATTGGCGATATTGCCAGACTAATACGGAGATGGGATATGTTGGTATTTACTATTACTGTTGAAGAGGTAGAGTCTTGTTATGATGAAGAGGGTCTTTATTTTGATGAAGATGAGGGTGTATGGTATTGTGTGGATGAGGATGGGGTAGAGTACTGGTTTGACGAAGAGTCAGATGACTGGGTTGAGTGTGAGTATGATGAAGCTGATGAACAGACTTCTGATGACATTTGCTATTACGAAGAGTAATTAAATTAACCTTGTAATTTAATATTTAGAATATCCCATTGATAAAGGGAAGGTCGGGGTGAGAATCCCCGCTAGGTTACTTAATGTGTTACTTTGTGTCTAGTACTGCTTTACATTAATAACTTCACCTCGAAACTGAATAGTGTCTTTGGTGTGCACCATAGCCAGTTCTGGCATTAACATGACACCATTTTTAAAGGTGAGAATGGCAAACCCTGATCTCCAGTTGACGGGGTTTTGCTCTAAATAGTTTTCAAACTGTGGACCATATATATCAGCTAGAGTGCCCGTATCAACCCCGTAGCGCACTCCGTTGTAATCAACGTATGGAGTTACCTTTAAAGAATGTAGATGTCCTGTAACCATTGATACACCCGATTGAGCAGTATTATTGTGGGTAGCGTGTAAACCTCCCTTATTGCGGTGTTTAACGATTACAGATTCATTTAACCAAACTGACCAACACTTCTGCCACAGATTGAAATGATCTGATAGCTTAAATCCTGCGGTATGCTCAAACTGAGGTGCGTTGGCAGCAAGATAAGTCTCAAATCTAGCATCATGGTTGCCTAAAGGCCAGACTAGTTTTACGTTATGTCTTGCAGCTTTTGCTACTTCTTCAATCTCTGACATACAAGCCTGACAAGCCTTTAGTTCTTCTATTACGCTGGGTGCTTTATCCCAACCAATCCTGGCATGGCGGGAAATGGAAGCTCCGTCAAATATGTCTCCGTTTGCTATAACTGCTTTGGGTGCTAATGTGGATATTGCCCATAGTAAACCTTTAAATGCAGTAGTGCGGATGCCAGGCCAAAAATGAGCATCTGAGAATACTACGACTGATCCGTTAAGTATGCCAAGGTCTATCTTTCTTTCTATCTTATGATAATCTACATGACCAGTTGGGATTACAAAACCCTTTTCTTCCATTCTTTGTTTTCTTCTGACTAGATTTCTTAAATCTATTTTCAAAAACCTTGCGACTGCTTTAGCACTTCCATGTTTTTGAAATGCTTCGAGAATCTCTTCGTCAGTATGTTTTATCATATAAACTTGAAGTAAAGAATTAACTGTCGTTTATAACATAGGTTTATTACATTTGGTATACTAAATAAAAAGGAGGTAGATATGGAAATTGAATGGAGCTTGGCACATCCCCTACATGATGTAGAAGATATTGTTAATATGGCAGACAATATATTTGGAGATGAAGTAGAGGATATATTAACTACGGAAAGATATATTTTCAGAAAGAATGTTACTGTTGCCAGTACAGTACAACTATTTGATAGATCTAAAGAATTCCTAGCGGTAGCAAGGGTTGGTAATATTAGTGGTACTGGGGAATTCTCTGACAAACTACTTGGATTTTGTTGGTTTGATCGTTACGGATATACAACATATTCTAATGAAGAGATCTCAAATGCCAAGTTTCACCACGTTGACCTAGCCCTACCTGCAAAGACACGGGTTAAGTTAATTAATGCTATGATTGATCAACATATTCTCTGGGCTTATCAAAATGGTATTCCTGTTGTTTGTAGTACTTCTATACGTTCTGATCACTCAGGATTTATGAGAATTCACGAAAAAAGAGGATTTAAGGTGTCAGGTAGTTATGCTTGGATTAGAACTAAGGAGGGTTTAAATGGTATCAAAGGTATCGAAATTGCCAACAACTAAGACTGCTAAAAAGGCAGACTCTGTTGTTAACAAGGCTACAGAATATGGTGCTTTGTTTAATAAACTAAATATTGAAAGAATAGAAAAAGGATTACCGCCTCTTAAAACGGCTATGGAGATCCTTATAGAAGCAATGCAAAGTGATGAGCTAGATATCAAAGATAAAGCCAGGATAGCCGATAAGATGGCTTCCTACGAATCTAGCAGAGCACCTGTAATTACTGTAGACTATGTACAAAACGTCACCCAAAAAGAAGAAACTGACGTTGATGGTGCATTAGATGCTTTCATGGAATCTTTATCTAAGGTAAAATAAATGCCATTAATCAAATCAAAGTCTAAGGCTGCTTTTGGTAAAAACGTAGCTAAAGAAAGAGAAGCGGGTAAAAAAGAGTCTCAAGCCGTAGCCATTGCGTATTCGGTAAAGCGTGAGGCAGAAGCTAAACGTAAACCTAAAGGAAAGAAATGAGTAATTACACTTCTGGTAATAAAGCTCCTACGCTGATGAAGCAACACGCAGTCAAGCGTGGCTTAGACAACCCTGTACACATGAGCCATGATACTGGCGCAACTGCCGTTACTATTAAAAAGGGTTCTACTCACTATGAGAAAGGGCATCAAGCTGCTCCTAGTGCAAGTAACACTAATGTTGTAAATGGTAGACATCAAAAAGTAATGCTACACAAGCCAACCCCTTATGATGGAAAAATTCATAATGATGGTTATATGAACTCAGATCGTACTAACTTCCTAAAGTGAGATTACTATGAACTACGGAAAAGTAATCAGCGGTGGTAAACAAATGTCTAAGGGTGTTAGTAAATCTATTAACAATAAGTTAGAAGGTTTTGCTGGAGATCATGCCCACGGAGAATCTATTGCTAAAAGAGCCAATAAGGCTTTGGCATACGAAGATTTCTCTGATCCACACATGAACAATGTTAATGCAGGTCGTAAAGGGTCTAAAGTATCTTTTACAATTGCTAAAGATAAAGCAAGGTTACAACCTAAATGAAACCACAAGACAAAATCAATTCATTCTTTGGATCTATGGGTGGTGCAATTCCTCCATCTAAAGAAAAGCCCAAAAAAGCAGTAGGAAATGACTACAACCAAGAAGATGATAAGTCTGCTAGTGGTAAACATTTTGAAGAAGCATCTGCTTTAGCTCATAAGTTAACCAAGTCTGCAAGCAAACAACATGAACATTTAGGCGCACATCATGCACACCATTCAGCATCTTGGATGGGTCAAGGGTATGCAGAGAAAGAAAGACTTGAAGAACACAACGAATTAGCACATCATCATGCTGATAGAGCTAAAGAGAAGTACGAAGCAGAAATGCGTAAAGAGTAAGTTTTATAAAGGGAATAGAAATGGATGTTTATGATATTGATGCCTTAAAGGCTGATTTACCTACGGCTAAAGAATTATCTCAATTTGTTTACGATAAGACAGGTATTGCACTTGATCTTATTGGTAAACCAAAAGAAGAACAATATTTAGCAGCGAAGAATGCTTTAGAGGGAAAGAAAGTACCTCAAGACTTTATTACTACAGACAATCCGTATGTAGATAAGAAAGATATTATTCCTATTGATGAAAAGAAACCATTTCCTCCTCCAAGGAGCGATAGTCTTCCCCCAGAAGAATCTGAAATTCATCATTTCAATGCAACTAATATGCCTCATCCGACTCATCCGCAGTCAGATAAAAAGGTGCAGATTATGTTTCGTAAATATGATAATGGAGTAATTACATATCAGATTATGGGTCCAACTGAAATGGTTGCAGTAGGCGAAAGAATCAATAAGTACGGACAAACAGTACCTGAAAGATATTCTTGGGATGATCCAAGAACAGAAGAAATCATGTTACGCAGACAAGATGGATCAATGACCGAAAAGGGCAGAGGTTTATATATGTACTGTACTGGCGAAAAAGGTGCAAACATTTGGCCTTTGATTGATAAAAACATTGAATCAGTCTCTGCCAAGAACATTGCTGATCCTTGGGCTTGATAGAGAAATACGACCCTGAAGACTTTAACAATCGTTTGGGTAATCAAGCGGAGTTTTGTGCCCGTAAAATCTTTGAATTTCTTAAAAAAGAAATAGGCACAATGTCTGCGCTTGAGATTCATTACCTTGCTATGTCAGCAGAAATATTCCTAGATATTAGGGATAAGTATGGCAAAAAGTGAAGCCAGTAACTATGTACTACCCCTATATAAAACTAGAGCATTAAAGCATCTAATTAACTTAGCGGGTGGTAAAAAGAAACTAAAAGAGTTAGACAAAGATCAACTCAATGTAATGCGTATTGCAGCAGACAAAATTGCTGAAGATATGCAATACAACCAAATGAAATGGTTTAAGCCTTTTAGTTACCAAACTAAATTCTTTGATTTAGGTAGAACATTCAGTCGCAGGGGAATGATTGCTGCCAACAGAGCTGGTAAAACCATTGCTTCTACCTATGAGACTGCATTTCATTTAACTGGAAGATATCCCCCGCATTGGAAAGGAAAGATATATGAGTCCCCTATCATTGCTATGTGTGCAGGTGAATCCTGGGAACAAGTTGCAAAAACACTACAGAGTAAGCTCTTGGGTTGCGATGACATTAAACAAAGTTATCGCTTGGGTTCTGGGTCTATACCTAGAGAATGTATTGACGTTAAATCTATCCGTTCAGATGGTCAAAACGTGCTTGCTATGGAAGTATGGCATTCTACGGGTGGTAAAAGCAAGTTATATTTCTCCAACTACACACAACAAGTACGTCATTTACAAGGATTTGAGCTTGATTTGGTGGTACTTGACGAACAACCGCCAGACGAAACCTTTTCTGAGCTTGTCGTTAGAACAGCTTCAAGAAATGGACAGGTTATTTGCTCGTTCACTCCGCTTAAAGGTATGTCAGGCTTGGTCAGAAAGTTCTGGGACGAAGTTGACGGATATGCTCATGTTCGAGTCACTTGGGATGATGTTCCCTTTGTCAACGAATGGGGAGAGCCGTTTTTTAGTTTGGAGGAGCGTGAACAACTAGCCAGAGACTTTATGCCTTGGGAAAGGGAATGTCGTATGAATGGCATTCCTTTAATGGGCAAAGGGGTTGTGTTTCCCTTACTTGAGTGGCCTATTTATAAAGCTACAGACCATGATTTGCGTAATAATGAGGTATTAGAAAGATTAATCAGTTTTGACTTGGGGATTAAGAATGACCCGACAGTTATCTCGTTCTTTTTTAGAAATCCTATCAACGAAATTATTTACCTACACAGGCAAATCAAAATCCCGTCTGGGGAAACTCCAGATGAATACGTTCACTACTTGCTTGATAGAGAATCCAGGGGAGTACCAATTGCTTTACCTCACGATGCAGCAACGGCAGGACGATATACTCTTACGGAGCAAAGCGTTAGGGAAGTATTTGAAGATTCATACGGGCTTAACTGCATTTCAGGCGCAATTTTAAACCCCGTTAATGATCAAGGTAAGGTAACTAACCACAAAGCCTACGGAATCAATATAATGAGGCTTATGATGGAGCGTAAAACACTTTTGGTAAACGAAAGTTGTAAAGAATTCCTTGATGAAGCTAGAAACTACGCTATTGACGAAATGGGAAGATTTAGTGATCCTGATGATCATATAGATTCAGCAAGAATAGGAATATTGGCATTAATTCAAGGACATGGAGAATCCGTAGTTAGCAGAGCGAATACGTTTGAGGCAAGAAGAATCCCTGTCGTTGAAGGCAAAATGCAAAGAATCTAAAGGTTAAATATGTTATTTAAACAAAATTTAGTAGTTGAAAACTTAGCCTCACCCTCTGGCAATCGTGGTATTGCTGAGAAAGTATGCCATGAAGCATATATGAAAATGGTTGACTACTTAAGACTTACTCAAGCTAAAAATACTTACAACAGATTTACTGATTATCACTATTTAAACATTCCAGTATCTGAATCTACAGAGCCAATTAGGGGTTTAGATTACATTCATCCTATTGTTACCCCAGGAATTGACTATGCAACTGCGGTAATTACAAAATGTTTGATGCCAGATGGTAAAGTAAACTTTGAATTTGAAAGATTTGACGAATCTGACCAAGATGGTGCTGAACAAGCAACAGATATGGTTAAGTATTTCTTAAATAACAAAAATAATTCTTACATGACCATTCGTGATTGGGCACAAGATGCCTTATTGCACAAGAATGGTATTGTGATGGTTATGCCTGTTAGAGAAAACATCATTCAATACAAAGAAGTAACAGGCACTAGGGATCAACTCAAAGTATTTGAGATAGAAGCAGCTCAAAAAGGGTTAAAACCTCTTAGACAAGAGATGCGTAAGGTTGATGTAAATTTACAACAAGCCATGATGGAGGCTATGCAACCTGGAGATGAGCAAGAGGCAGAACAAGAGGTTGATCCAGGCGCAGAACTCAATGAAGCAATAAGGAATAATACTGTTTATCGTGCCAAATATAAGTTGTCAGGCACAAAGACAAATATTCGTATTAAACACGTTGCACAACATTATTTTGTTTGTAATCCAACAATCCCACAGATCATGTATCAAGATTTTGTGGGTTTTTATGAGCCAATGACCATCCATGAGGCTAAGGTTCAGTATCCTTTCATTGATATGGAAGAGTTTGCTGATCACGCAGCATATGGTCCTGCGGGAGCTTACCAAGCAGGTGCATTAGAGAATGATTTAGCACTTCACGCTAGAGATTCAACCCCAGTTCCTGGTCAAGGTGTTATTGCCTCACAAGGTGCAGATAGATATGCAAGAGTAGTTATGTTAACTACTGCATGGTTAAGGAAAGATGTAGATGGCGATGGCGAAGAAGAGATTGTTGAGGTATGTTACTCAGGTTCATACATTTTGTATGTCAAGGAAGTGGATTTCATTCCTTTGGCTAATATGTGTCCAAAGCCCATTACTGGGAACTTCTTTGGTTACTCTTTGGGTGAGCGTCTAGTACCTATCCAAGAGTATGCAACATCTATTAAACGTGCTGAATTGTCTTTTGCAATGCAAGCCTCCACTCCTAAGATGGGAGTTAACCCAGAGTTTATAGATGCTGAAGAAATTCAAAGAGGTGTATCTGCATTGTTTATTTTGGATCGTAAGTTTGATCCTGCTAAACATGTTTATGAGTTTGCTCCTTTACAAGGTAATCTCGCTTATGTTGAGTCTGCTATGCAGTCGCTTAAAGAAGACAACATGGCTATGATTGGAATGACCAATCCTAATGACTCTCTGAATCCAGAGGTTATGAAAGATGGTAATTCAGGATTCAAGCTACAAACTGCTATGGGTCCAAACCAATTGATCCAAGATGAGTTAATTAAAAACTGTGCGATAGCCGTACAAGATTTAATTCATTTGGTCTGGCACACAATGATCCAATATGCTGATGATTATTCAATTCAGCAGTTGGCACACATATGTTCTGAGAAAGGTGGACCATTCTTAGATGCTCAGAAGATGGCCAACTATGAGTTTATTGATCGTAAGATGATTAATATTGACTTAGGTTTAGGTTTTATGTCTGATGAGAATAGGTTAACTAGACAACAGTTAATTACTCAAGCACAACAACAATTTGCACAAGCAATGATGATGTTGACACCTGATATGCCTGAGATGTTTGAAAAAGCTAGAAGACCTTACGAAGATACATTAAGAGTATTGGGTGTAAGACACGTTGATGCTTATTTACCAACTTTAGAAGAGGCAATGAAAATACTTCAAGCTAAATCTAAAGCACCTCCTTCTGCTGAAGATCAATTACATCAATCTAAAGCACAACTTAACCAGGCAACTACTCAAGAAGTTCAGGCTAAGACTGGCAAGATTGTTAAAGAAACTCAGCAAATGGACGTAGACAATATGTTTGATGCTATGGCGGCTAAAAAAGGTAATCTTAAAGACGTAAGAATAGACTAGGAAACTTATGAAGACTTTGATTGGGAATATTACCGATTACTTTAATCGGAGGACTAGGGTAGAAGATACAGAAAGCCAAGCACCATCTCACAGACGGGTACTTGTTGCGGAAAACGCACAGTCTGCAAAAAGATTATTAGCCAACAACGATTTGGCATTGTTGTTCAACCTTTATCGGTTTTACATCATGGACAGAATTGAAGATTGCAAGACAGATAAAGAAAAGATTGAGTATTCTCATAATCTTATTGGAATTAGGGATTTCATTACTTTCATAGAAAAGACTGAATACATGGAAAGACTTTCTGATGTGAAGTTAGAGAGAGAGCTGGAAAAGGCTAAGTCAAAAGGCTTAAGTCTTAAAGAGGAATTGCAACAACTTAGGAAAATAGGATAAACTATGGAAAACGTAACCGAAGAGGCCGTTTCGCAACAAACTGGAAGCCCAGAAGCACAGATTGCTGAGATGATTGCCGTTAATAGACGGAACAGTCCTCAAGTGATTGGCAGTAAAGAGCCTCCAGGTGGACAAGAGGAAGCATTAGCTGAATCCCCACAGGCTACTCCCGAAGAGGAAGTTGAACCTGAAGAAAGTACAAGTGAGACTGAGGAAACTGTAGATCAAGAAGATGGGGAGTCCTCCGCAGGAGACAACGAACCAGTAAACTTTTTTGAATTTGCAGAGCAAAATCCTGACATGAAGTTAAGGATACCGAACAAAAACGCAGAAGGCGGGTTTGTTGAATTAACTGCAAAGAAGGCGGCTACTCTCCTTGGGCAAACAAGTGCTTTAGACGAAAACTCTAGAAAACTTAAAGCTGAAAAAGCTGATTTTGAAGAGTATGAGTCAAGAAGAAGGGCTGAACTAGACGGATTGCAAATTGGTATTGAGATGACATTGGTTCCTCAGTTGCAAGAAGCAGCAGATGAGCTAATTACACTTCAAGGCTATAACCAACAATGGAAGCAAATCCGTGAAAGGGCACAAACTGAATTAGAGAAATCAGAAGCGGATGCAGCTATCCGTCAAAATGATCAACTTATTCAGGACAAGTCTAAGTTCATCCAGACAAATCGTCCAAAGGTACAAGAGTTTCTTAATGCCAGAGCAGATTATGTTAAACAGAATCTGGATAAAGCTAGGCAAAGTTTCTCAGATAAAGAACTGGCAAACAGGGCTAATTTTGAGGAATTAAGAGATAAATTATCTAAGGATTGGAAAAGTGCGAATGCAACACTTGTTCCTGGGGTTCTAAATATTGATTTGATCTCTAGTGATGAGTTTTTATTGGGTTTGATTCGGGATGGAATGAAATTCCGTGAAAAGCCAGTAGTTCGCAATGTGGGTGGCTCGATAGCGGCTAGTATCAAATCTGGAGCTAAAGCGAAAACCTCACCTTCTTCAGAGACTGAAAGACTTCAACAAGCGGCTAATAAAGGCGATAAGAATGCAACTAGGCAACTTTTGGCAACAATGCTTGCGACTAACAAACAAAGACGTAAGTAACCTTTTAGGACTATAAAATCATGGCACAAATCACATCAGCAAATCTAGGTAATGGTAACGGACCATACCAAACAGATATCGTAGTTAAAGATATGGACTTAACAGTCTCTAACTATGTTAAAGATCGTACTCCAACAACTAACATGGCAATGTCCAAAAAGCGTAAGATTAACTCTACGCTACACATTTGGCCTAATGACTATTTCCGTCAGCCTACACTCAATGCAAACTTAGAAGGTGCAGCAGTCACTTCTTCTTTGGCAGCATCTAACACTCGTTCCAACATTGGTAATTACACACAGATTTTCACAACAGTTATCGGTGCAACTGGTACTGCTCGTGCAGTTGAGCAAGCAGGTGGAGATCCACAAGCATATCAAGAAGTTAAGCAATTAACTGAGATCATGTTTGACGTTGAACTTCAAATGGTTCGTGCAGATGGTGCTTCAATCAAGTACTCTGGACAGTCAGCAACTCAAGGCGCATCACCAAACAACGGACGTAGATTCGGTTCTTTGTTTGCTTTTGCAGGTACACGTTCAGGAAATGACACAGATGGTGTTTCAGTATTGAACTTGGCAGCTTCTGATGGTACAGACACAACAACTGTAACTAACACAAACGTACCATTTAATGGTTTGTTGTCAAACGCAGGTTTGGGTTATTTCAGTTTTGGTGCTAACGAAACTAACCAGGCTTTTTCTCCTGTTTTATACAAGCAATTAGTAACTGCTGCTGAACAACGCTTCAACGCTAAGATTACTAACATGGTTGTACCTACATCACTCAGAACTACAATTTCTGACAACATTCCACAGTCACGTTCTATCAACAGGTTCAATCCTGCTGACAAGGGCGACACAATTGGTACATACGAAGGTGACTTCAACTATACATACCAAATTGATGACAACTGGATCATGGATCAGACAGGTTCAAACAACAATGCGATTCTTTTCTTAAATCCTGATGTTGTTCAATGGGGTTCTTTGCGTGAACTTGGTCCAAACAATGAAGTATTCTCAAATGCAGATGCTTCTTTGGATCAGTACATCATGGAAGGTACATTGATTGTGCGTAACCCAGCAGGTGTTGCAGTTCTTGCTGCTATCACAACTGGCACACCAATCACAACACCAAGAGCATCTAGCCAAGTTCAGCGTTACCTCGCTTAATTTAGTTGAGAGATTGGAGGGAATCCCAAAAGGGTTCTCTCCCTTTTTTTTGGAGAAGATATGGAATTGAATTTAGACAACGAAGAAGCCAAGATTAACGAAGATTACTACATGAAGGGTAATCTAGAAGCAGGTATTGAGGGTGTTTTAGCCCGAAATAACCAAATGTTTAATGATGTTAAGTCTGGCACTTGGAGTCAAACATTCAAGACTGATCGTATCGACTACAAAATTGGTGCTGAAGATGGCAGACGATATGTCCAATATACGCAACATAACGTAGATGCTATCAGACAAAACTGTAAAGAAAGACGGGAGTTTTACAAAATTCACGGAACTGCCAATCCTTTTTTTGCGGGTACTTTCCATGCTATGGACTTACCCAAGTGTTTTGCTCATGAAATAAGTTCTAGATGGTTTAATAATCGTCCCTGGGAGTTAATCAAGCAAGACTTTGATGACAAGATTCTTTTTTACGCAATAGTTAACGAATATTACTCAGATTTTGTTTGTCATCCAAGCGGAAAAATACCATTGCCTTACAATCCGATAATACCTACTCGATGAGGATGTTTTATGTCGTTATTTATCCAATCAGCCAATAGTCTCGTTACAAGAGTGGCGCAATGGGTAGGTGCGATTCCTGTTAATCAAAACATTAACGCTACTGCATACAACCCTTCTACTGGCGTAATAACAACATCATCTGATGCCACTAGCGTTGTTTTTGTTGGTGACTTTATTTCACCCACGTTTGTAGGTCCATTTACCGCAGTATTAGCGATAAATTCAACAACAATTACTGTATCTGACCCTGACCTTATTTGGGGTGCATTTAGTTTGCCAGTAAGCATTCTTAAATTGCCAACACAATCTACACTTGATATTCAGTTTTGTATCCAATTTGCTGAATTGTCATTTAGAACAATTTATTTACCTGCATTAAGGAGTAATCCTTATGACCCAGTAAATCCATCTTCAGTTGTCACAAGCGCAAATGGTTTAGCTCCTATTCCTTCTGACATGAATTGGCCTATTATTTTCTTTCAACAAACTCCTAGCTCACAAGTTCCGCCTGGTACATTAAATGCAGGGTTTGGACCTTGGATTATTTACGACAGGGTTGGAGATAGAGAGATTATTCGTTTGTCAATGATTGACCAGTTGTATGTAAAACCTTTTGGTGTTCCAAGGGTTATTAGAGCTAACTTTTCCGAAGTAGGACCTAACTATTTGTTTACTCCTAATCCTGGTAACGGGACAACAATTCTTGCTTATTATGTGAAATCATTCCCATTTTTGCTAGGTCCAACTGGAGATTCATTAAATCCTATTGTGCAAAACAACGCTATATTGGCTACATTCCCAGAGGGATATATGTACAAAGTGTTGTCGGTTTATTACGACAAAAAGAAAAACCTACAAGAATCTGAAAAATGGAATGCTCGTTTTGATTCTGCTTATGGGTTAATTGAAGACCAGGCAATGAAAGATCTTTGGAGTGGTGGAGATAGACATTTATCTTCAGAATTCCAACCCAGAAATTATAGATATTCTTTTAGGTGATCAACAATGGCATCATCTAGTCTTTATGGAAATCAAAATGCAGGAGTTGAAGTTATTCAATTTCAATACTTTGTTTTTTATCAAAGTGTTACTGCACCTGCAACACCTACTGGCGGATCATGGAACTTTCAAACAAACGTAGGAACTCCTCCTTCGGGATGGTCTAATTCACCGCCTGCAAGCCCATCTAATCAAGTTTGGGTATCAATAGCTTTTGTATCGTCATTAACGCCTACAACGCTATCCTGGTCAGATCCAGGGCTATGGTATCAACAAGGTGCGGCAGGTCAAGTTGCGGTCGGCACAACAACCACTTTGTCAGCAGGAAGCCCTGCTACTGTAAGTAATAGCGGAACAACCTATAACGCAGTTTTAAACTTTGGCATACCGCAAGGTATTCAAGGTGATGCGGCAACGATTGCAATTGGTACAACAACGACTACTGCGCCAGGCACATCAGCTACTGTCACTAATTCAGGTACATCTTCTGCGGCAGTATTTAACTTTGGCATACCAAAAGGTGCAGGTGTTCAGGCGGGTGGTACAACTGGTCAAGCATTAGTTAAAAATAGTAATACTGATTACGATACAACCTGGACAACAATTACAGGTACTTTGTCTTACCAAGGTTCTTGGAATGCAAGCACTAACACTCCTACGCTGACATCTTCTGTAGGAACTAATGGTTATTACTATATTGTTAGCGTTGCAGGTACAACAAACCTTAACGGAATTACCGATTGGCAACCAAATGATTGGGCAATCTTTAACGGCTCAGTTTGGGAAAAGATTGACAACACAGACTTAGTAACCTCTGTTAATGGTTATACAGGCGCAGTTGTATTGACAAATACCGATGTTGGAGCACCTACCTACACAGGTACAGGAGCTTCTGGCACTTGGGGTATAAATGTTACAGGTAACGCAGGAACAGTAACAAATGGCGTATATACAACTGGGAGCTACTCAAATCCTAGTTGGATAACTGCTCTTGCAGGGTCTAAAGTTACTGCAATACCAAATAGCTCGTTAACCAATAGTTCGTTAACCATTGGAAGTACAAATATTGCTTTAGGAGGCACAAGCACTTCTTTAGCGGGGATAAGTCAGATTACATGGTCTGGTTCGTCTAGCGGAACAAGCAGTATTCAAGCTTCGCCTGTAGCGGGTAATGCAATATCAATATTGCCAAACGTAGCGGGTATATTGGTTAATACAGGGGGAACTGGCGTAGTTACTAACACTATGTTGGCTAATTCCACAATATCTGGTGTTTCATTAGGATCAAATCTTAATACTTTAACAATTGGTACAGGTCTTAGCGGTACAAGTTATAACGGCAGTACTGCGGTAACTATTGCCAATACGGCTCCAATGGTTTATCCAAGCGCAGGAATTCCAAACTCAACTGGATCTGCTTGGTCTACAAGTTATGGTGTTAATGTAGCTAATGGTGTTGCAGTATTTGATGCCAATAAAAACTTAACTGTAAATTGTTTATTTGAAGGTTTTACTGCACAAGCTGCTACTGGCACAACAATAGTATTAGTTGCTTCATCTGTACAAAATTGGTTAATTACTGGATCTGGTGGACAAACTATTAAATTGCCAGATGCAACCACTTTGCCTAATGGTGCATTTTTTACATTTAATAATAATCAGTCTTCTGGAACTATTGTTGTACAGAACAATTCTGGAACCACTATTGCAACAGTTCAATCTGGTGGATTTATTGAGTTGATATTACAAGCTAATTTATTAGCTGCGGGAACTTGGGATTTTCATAATTTACCTCCGTCAAATGCTTCTTGGTCAACCAACACATTGTCTTGGGCAGGATCTTATACAAACGGAACATGGAACGGAAATGCAGTAGGAATACTTTATGGTGGAACTGGAGCAACAACTGCATCTGGTGCTTTAACCAATTTAGGAGCATCACCTTTAGCTGGTTCTACAAGCCTTGTAACGCTTGGAGCGGTTACAACGGGCACATGGAATGCAACACCTATTGCTAATACATACTTGGCTAATAGCTCAATAACTTTTGGATCAACCGCTTATGCACTTGGATCTACAGTTAGTAATGTAAACGGGGTTTCTATTGGTGGAGGTACATTCTAATGATGACCAATAGCTTTTATGGTACTGCTCAAGAACAATCTGATGGACTTTATGGAAATGCAGTTGTATTTGGAGGAACGTATTTTCAATGGTTTATTTACTATGTAAGTGCTACTGCACCTGCAACTCCAACAGGAGGCTCTTGGAATTTTCAAACGAATATTGGAACTGCTCCTACTGGATGGTTAACTAGTCCTCCAACAAATCCATTGCAACAAGTTTGGGTGTCTATTTCTTTAATATCATCTTTAAACAATGCACCTACAATTACATGGTCAACGCCTGGATTATTTGCAATATCTTCAACATTTTCTTACGGAACAATGGCTCTTCAAAATGCAAATGCAGTTGCAATTACGGGTGGAACATTAAATGGAGCTGAAATTGGCGGGGGAACCTTTTAAGGATTAAATATGTCACAAACAGGATATTCAAAAGTTCAACTATATAGTAGCTCGACTACTGCTCATGTTCCATCTGCAAGCAATCTTACTAATGATACAAATGGTTCTGAATTAGCTATTAACATTACTGATGGTTTACTTTTTTATAAAGATAACTCCAGTACTGTACAGGTGATGGCTTCAAAAGCATCCAACATAGGTAACTTTTCTAGTTTAACAACTGCAATTACACTTCCCGCAGGAACTACTGCTCAAGAACCAACTGGCGTTCAAGGTATGTTAAGGTTTAACACCACAACATCTCAATTTGAAGGCTATAACGGAAGCGCATGGGCATCTGTAGGTGGTGCAGCAATATCTAACGATATAAGTACTGCATCCGTAAGATATCCATTATTTGCAAGCTCAACTTCTGGAACTGCTCTAACTGTATATACAAGTAATGCAAACTATCTGTATACACCTAGTACTGGACAACTTCAAGCTCCTGAAGTACTGGCTTCTAATGGTTTACTAATGATGTCTACAACAACATCTACTTCGGCCACTATACCTACTGGATCAAATGCAATCATGGTTGGCCCGTATAGTGTAGCAAGTGGAGCAACCCTTACAATTAGTTCAGGTCAAAGGATGGTAATACTATGAGCAAAATATCGGCAGGAACAACGACAACGACAGGATTAATATATACGTCTGATACAACCGGAAATTTGGTTTTACAAACTAATGGTACGACTACTGCGGTAACAATAGATACAAGTCAAAGGGTTGGTATTGGTACAAGTAGTCCTTCTTATAAATTGGATGTTTCAACATCTCCTTCATCTGCAAGTTATGACGGCACAAACATAAAAAATGGCGCAAATTCTACTGTTATTGGTTGTTATTTAACAGGCTCTTCTTATTCTTTCCGTGGTATTGGTGCAAGTCAATCATGGCTGTATTCCAATGTCGGCAACTTTAATATGATGTCTGACGGAGGTGCGATTACTTTTTCAACAGGAACAAATAGTGGTGTTCAAGCAATTCTAGACACTTCTGGTAATTTGTTGGTTGGACAAACAACACAAACTTATACATCAGTTGGTTTTAGCGTATTAGGTACTGGAAGTGCCGCACCTGGAACAGTTAACTCCACTTTAGCAGCTTCAACTAATGCATTAAGTTCATACAATTTATATTCAACAGGGGCAAGTGCTTTTAGATTTTATGTTGACCTTGCTGGTACTATTCATGCCACATCAACTTCTATTACTGCTATTTCTGATGCATCACTTAAGACTAATATTAAACCTTTAGAAACAGGTCTTGCAGAAATTAATCGTCTTCAACCTAGAAGGTTTGACTGGCTTGATCAAGACAAAAATGAAGGTACAAACATAGCAGGATTTATTTCTCAAGAAGTGCAAGAAGTTTTACCTGATTTAACCCCTAATTTTAAATACAACGAAACAGAAACAAAGCTCGGCTTAAAAATGGGTGACATGATACCGACAATGGTAAAAGCCATTCAGGAGTTATCAGCAAAAGTAACAGCTCTAGAAGCAAAGGTAGGAGCATAACATGGCATCAACGATAAAAAGTGATAACGGGGTTTCCTCTGGAGTTACAGGCATAGTACAAACTGCTGACTCTACTGGACAACTGGCTTTACAAACAACCACTTCAGGTGGTACGGCAACTACTGCAATAACGATAGATAACTCACAAAACGTGGGTGTTGGTACTTCAAGCCCGTCTACTTATGGCACAGGCATAACTGTTTATTCAACCACGGGGGGACTTAACCTAACTGATGGAACAGGTAAAAACGGAGTTACTGCTCAAGGAAATACTTTATTTCTTAGAGCCGATACCGCAGGGACAAGCGGTGATATGCGTTTTTACGTCAACGGAAACACAGAACGCGCCCGTATCGACTCCAGCGGTAACTTGGGTGTTGGTAATTCTTCTGCGGTAGGCAAGTTAGAAATTTATCAAAACAGCAACAGTGTTGTTGCGGCTTATGTTCGTCAAGATGGAACAGCAAACATTCAAAACTGGACTGTTGCGGCAGGTGCTACAAAAGCATACATATTAACTAATGGTGGGTTAGGAAACTATTCAGCAAATAATGTTAACTTGTCTGATGCAACAATGAAAAAAGATATTACTCCTGCAAAGAGTTATCTATCTATCATCAATCAAATACCAGTCGTAACATTTTTATTTAACGACCAAACAGATACACAAACTAATCTTGGCGTAACTGCTCAATCTGTACAAGCGGTAGCTCCTGAATTAGTTGGTACGATGGATGTAGGAACGGTAGAAACTCCTAATGTCAAACTTGCTATTTACGAAACAGATTTAAAATACGCAATGCTAAAAGCAATTCAGGAACTATCAGCAGAAGTAACGGCTCTTAAAGCCAAAGTAGGAGTTTAATATGTCTATTGTTTTAGATGGAACAAATGGTATTACAAGTAGTGGAAGTCTTAGCTTTGGTGCTAATGCGGGTACTGTAGGTATTAACTTTAATAATAATACTTCTGGTGTAGGAACAGAGGCTTTATTAAATGACTATGAGACAGGGACTTGGACACCTAATCAGGGCGGTGGTTTAACTGTTACAGGAACTTTTAGTTCTGTTGGTACTTACACCAAGATTGGTAATATGGTATTAGTTAATTTTAGGCTAAATGCTAGTACATCAATTACTGTTTCTGCTGGTGGTGTTTTATCTAGTAATCTGCCATTTTCTACTGCTGGTAGTGGGGCTTATTTCTGGGGAACTTTAGTTAATAATTCAACTGGAATATCTGCAGTACAAGCGGCTGCATCTTCTATTTTTGCTGATACTGCTTTGGCGGCAACAACAAGTATTTATGGCTCAATAGTTTATCAATCAACATTTTAAGGAATCACAATGACACTTGCATCAACAAACGTAATTGACAAAACAGAAATATTGCAAAACGGAACTATCCAAGTTCGTCAAGCAGAAATCATCACCAAAGATGGTGTTGAGATTGCAAGAAATTTTCATCGTTGGGTTAGATGCCCTGGCGATACAGAAGCTCAATCTGATCCTGCTCCAGTACCTACAATAGCTAGTGCAGTATGGACACAAGAAGTAATATCAGCTTACCAAGCTCAACAAGCACAAGCTAAAGTATGAACCAACTCACCACACTATTAAAAGACAAGCACGTTCTTTGGGCGTTGTTTATTGCAGTGCTGTCCGTATTGCAGGGTTTTCTGTTTGTCTTTCCGCTGACCCCGATTCACCAGATGTTTGTGGGCATTATAATTTCCGTGGTCGTGGTTTTGCTCAGGATAATTGAACTTAACCAACCTACAGGGAATTAATATGCAAGAAATAAAATTATCCGTACAGACACTCAACATGGTTATGAGCTATCTTGGAACAAAGCCTTTTCAAGAAGTATTTCAAATTATTGAAGTTCTTCAAAAAGAAATAAATGCACAACAAAATCCTGTTGAAGTAAAGAGCGAATAATATGTCTGAAGGTTATACACCATTAAGAGTTCCATTTGCATCGATGTCATTTTGCCCCGATGTTCCTAGCAATGCACTTGCTCCAAATGAATTCAATAATGGGTATAACATTGAGGCAGATGTTCGTGGGTTAAAAAAGGTTGATGGAGAGCAATCTATATTAACTTCTATACCTGGCAATATAATATTTATGGAAGGAGGGTTTAGAAACTCTTCTACATGGTGTTTTATTATTGCCAATAGTGCAGGATCATGGTATTTATTAGAGTCATCTGGAATAAGTAATATAACTCCAACTGTTTCTGGTTATTCAAATGCTTATTCTGTAAATACAATTATTACAGGATCATGGGTTGGTCAAGTGTTTTTCATCAATGATGGAATTAACCCTCCCATGTATTTTACGCAAACTGCAAACGTAATAGGTTTGTATGACAATCCAGATCCAGTAACTTCACAAACTTATGTTTGGAATTATGAAAATACTTTATCTCCTGCGGTAACTGCGGTAACTGCTGGATTTGTTAGAAACTATTGTTCACCAAATGTAGGAAACATTCTTGTAGCAGGAAATCTTACTAAAACAATAGGTGGTATCAATTATCAATATCCTACAACTGTAAGATGGTCGCAGTCTTTTGCCAATACTGGTTTACCAAGCACTTGGTTACCCACAATTACAAACGTAGCTAATGAACAAGAAGTTCCCTTAAGAGGTCCTATTGTTGATGGCTTTTTCTTGGGTCCTAATTTTTACATTTGTAGTTATTGGGATACAGTAATACTTTCTCCTATTGCTTATCAAAGTTATGCTGCACCAATATTTGGTATATCTTTATTTAAACAAGGTAGAGGCTTACTAAATGTTAACTGTTGGGATAATGCAGATGACATTGTTTATGGTGTAGATGCCAGAGACATTTGGGCATTTGATGGCACTAATTTTATGGATTTAGGCAATCAAAAGATAAAGAATTATTTTTATGCAAATCTAAATCCATTGTATGTAAATAGAGTTCATTTAGTAAACAATACGCATAAGTTTCAAATAGAAATTTATTATCCATCTTTAAGCTCTAATGGATATTGCGATCAAATGATTTCATATCGTTATGATTTAAAAGTATGGAATGCACCTAAAAATATTAACAATAGTGCAATGGCAATAGAAGCTCCAGTATTGGTTAGTGGTTCTTTTAACTTGGCTAATAGATGTACTGTGTATGCACCTAATACAGGCGCAGGGAGCTTGCAACTAGTTCAGACAGGTCAAGGTACATCTTTTTCTGGAAACGCTATATCGAGCTTATTTCAAAGAGACAATATGACTTTATTAGACGGGGAAGGTAATCCTATTTCTTACCCGCACAAGTTGTATGTACATAGATTATTTCCAGAGATAAGTACAAATACTCCATCAGTAAATCCAACAATAAGTATTACTTTAGGTGGTGCTAGTTCTGTTGGACAACCGCCAGTATTTGGTGAAACTGAAACAGTTAAAGTTATTACAGACAATCCCTGGGTAACAACTCAACAAAATGACGTTAGAACAGTTGCACTTAAAGTAGCTTCAAATGATGCAACAAGCACATGGAACATGACTGCAATGACGTTTTTATCGACAATTGTTGAGGATTCGTTCTAATGGCTTACTTTGTAACACCTAACGCATCTTCTAATCAAATTACTTCTGCTATTAATTATGCTTTAGCTAATTTAGGTGGAAGCGTAAGTTCAAATCTACAAACAGGTAGAGTTGGAACTGGAAATTTAACTATTGGTTATCTATACCAGTATATGGATGTTGCGTATGCAAATTCTTATGATGGTAGTGTTGGGTTTAGTACATCTCCAACAAACAAATCATATTTTGGAATCAGAAATACCAACTCAACTGTTGTATCTACCAACCCTACTGATTATGTTTGGTATCAAGTTGCAGGTGGATTTGGAACTACTAAATTTCTTTGGTATAACGTAACTGGTGGTAGAAACATACAATTTCAAGCATCAGCTACTGCACCTGCGGGATATTATGTAAAGTCAAATATTAGTTTAATTAACTTAGATATTATTACATCAACACTATCTATTAATTCAACAATAGTATCTATATTTCAATGGACTTCAGGAAGCGCACCTGCAAGACCTACAACAACATCTACGCTTACATGGGCAACATTAACAACATCTCCAGTACCTAGTGGTTGGTCATTGTCTGCACCATCAGATACAACTTCTGGAGATGTACTATGGGCTATACAAGTTCCTGTATCTGCTAACGTAACAGTACCTACAAGTTTAGTAGATTGGACTAATACTGCTTATCCTATTGTTGCTTTATCTTCTAATGGTGCTTCTGGTGCTACTGGTGGTGTTGGGTTAAGTAATTTAGTTGCATATCTTCAACAAAATCAATCTTTATCTCCTCCAAGTTTTGCATCTTCAACATCTGGCAATAATGTACCTGCGGGATGGAGTTATACATTTCCAACAACTTATTATGTTGGTCAAGTTATTTGGTATATTTTTGGTCAATATAACTCTACTTCATTAACTGTATCTGGTGTACCTCCTAATACAACTTATTGGACAGGACCTACTGCCGCATCTATTTTTCAAGATATTAGATCTGATAATTGGAACGGAACAACTCCTCCAACATATGGGTCACCCTCTACTTATGGAACAACTGGATACTATATATCTAGAAATACTGGTAACGTATATTTCAATAATGGAATTTTTAGGGGTGATATAACAGGTGCATCTGGTACATTTTCTGGTGCTTTATCTGGTGCTACTGGAACATTTGCAGGATCTTTAAGCGCAGCAACAGGAACATTTTCTGGAAGTCTAAGTGCAGCAACTGGATCATTTTCAGGTACTGTATCTGCTTCAACAATCAACTCATCTACGATTAATTCTTCTACGATAAACGCAGCAACTATAAATTCTGCATCAACATTTGCAGGAACAGTTACCGCAGGAACAATTAATTCTTCTACGATCAATAGTAGTACGATTAATGCAGCAACCATTAATTCTGCTTCTACCTTTGCAGGTACTGTAAATGCGGGAACAATCAATTCCTCAACAATAAACTCATCAACTATAAGCGGTGGTAGTTTAAACATTAATAGTAAATTTATCGTTGATACTTCTGGTAATACACAAATATTAAGTGGTACATCAGGCGCACGTTTACTAATCCAAAATAATGTAATTAAGGTTTATGACTCATCTGGCACATTGCGTGTACAAATGGGAGATTTAACGGCATGAGTTTTGGTCTGAACGTCTTTAAGTCTGATGGGGTAACTCCAATAGTTGGACCTACGGATTCTGGTGGACGTTGTTTTGTAGGAATTATTACTAGAGCACCTGAAACTGCGGGAACTACGACAACTTATACATATCCTGATGTTTCTGATGGATCATATTTAAGGGTTTATCAATGTGGAGCAGGAGCGCATTATTGGTATACGGGTACTTCTTCAGGTCAGGCAACTGTAACGCTTGTGGCGGTAAATAAAGCAGGATCTACTTTTTATACTCCTAGTGCTACAACTTTGTTTGTGTTTTCTGTTACTGCTAACAATCCTAATTATGGGTTGTATATGTTAACTGATTCAAGTCAACAATCAATATCTAATATATTTCCTGCTGCTGAGTTTATGGGTAAGGTTACTATGAACCCTACACCTGTTGGAACAAGAACAGTTACTGGGTATACAGAGTATTTATTTCAAAGTGCTAACGTAACAAATGGAGCAACTAGAAATAAGATTGTTTTATGGAATTTACCTAGTACAACTCAAGATGTTTGGTTTACTGGTGATTCATTTTTCTTTCCTACCGCCTCTTATTATCAGGTTAGCTGTTCTATTTTTGTTGCTACAGGTGCTACTTACACATTGCCAGAAGCCTTTGTGTTCTCTGTTGATGGGTTAACTGAATCAAGTAATGGATATGGTTTAAGGATGTTTGATGCTTCTGGTAATTTGACATTTGATTCTGGATTGGATCACATGGCTATTGCAGGGTTTGAAACTACCCTTTCTTATCCGTTGTCAACTGGAACTGTCAACAGTTACACAATGAGTACATTTTCAGGAATACAACCTGTTTTCCTTGTTCCTCAATACATAACCGAACAATGGTCAAGAATTGGCATTACAGTACAATCACAAGGGTATCAATATATGGGAGTTGTACAAAGAAATGGTACAACTTTGTCATCCCAATTAATAAAAACTAATAGTTGGATTGAGGATTCTGTAATTACAGGTAATTATTATTACGGCAATAGTGGTTCACTAACTGAAGTTGTTGTAAACGGCAATTTATATGGTGCAACCAATTTCTAAAGGTTAACTATGGGACAACAAACACAAATGTCAGGAGGTAAAACATCTTCTGCATTGCCAGGACAAAATGTAAACCCTCCAGGAACACCTGTAGGAGTTGCGCCACAGGGTAAGGGTGGTAGCCAACAAGGTCAACTTATGCAACCTAGTCAACCTGGTCAAGCGGTTAACACAGTTTCATCTGGACAACCTATAATGGGACAACCGAACAATTACATGAATACAGTAGGCAATAGTACTCAACCAGTATTCAATAACCAAGCATATCAGCCGCCACAACAACACGGCAAAGGGAAGGGTTAATCATGGGTGGAGGAAAGTCATCAGGTAGTCAATCAACTCAGGCTCAACTAACACCTGAGCAAATACAAACTATTAACTTACAGAACCAGTTTCTGCAAAGTTATTTACCTACGCTTACTGGTGTTACACAAGGCGCAGGACAAGCATATGGCAATCAACAAGGTGCAGTAAACCAAGCATCTCAAAACGCTATAAACACCGCCAATACTGCGGGTAACTTACAAGGTAACATAGGTGCTAATGCTTTAATTGGAGGCACACAAGGTCTTCAAAACGCTTCTAATCAAGCTACTGGCCAAGGTCAAGCAATGATTGGCAAGGGTGGAGCAGGTGCTTCAGGTCTTGCAGGAACCCAAGCTAATCAAGGCAATGCTTTACTAGGTCAAGGCGCAGGTGGGGCAAGTGGTTTAGCAGGTGCGCAAGGAGCGCAAGGTTTAGGTTTAATAGGTGGTGGCGCATCTAACGCTATGCAACTTGCTAATGCACAAGGCGCACAGGGTTTGCAAAATGCAAATCTAGGATCATCTGCATTAAGTAATTTGTTTAATCCGCAATATGAGCAATCTCAAATAGCGGGTGTATTAGCTCCTGCTGAACAGGCAGCGCAAAGGGCTAACGTAGCACAAGAAGCAGGGTTTGCAGGTGCAGGTCAATTGGGATCTGCCAGAGATGCTTTGGCGGCTCAACAAACGCAAAATATCAATACACAAACTCTTGGATCACTTGCGGCACAAACACAAGCAGGAATCCAACAACAACAAGCACAAGCTGCGGGTTCATTGTTAACTGGTGGTTTACAAGGTTTGAATCAAGCAGGATCAAATTACGGCAACTTGCTACAAACAGGAACATCACTTGCAGGACAAGCAGGACAAAACTATGGCAACTTGTTAAATGCAGGTAATACTGCACAAGGTCAAGCAGGTCAAAATTACGGAAACTTATTGAATGCAGGAAATACCGCACAAGGACAAGGTATATCTGGTTATGGATCATTAACTGGAGCAGGAACTACAAATGTAGGCGCAGCACCTGGAACTATTGGATCAACTTTAGGATATGCTTCTGCACCATTAACAAACTATGGTCAGTATGCAAGTTTACTATTTGGTGCTCCATCACAAACACCAAATTACTCTGGTACACAGGGACAAAATCAATCTGGATCTGGCAAATCATCAGGATTTAAAATATGAATTTCATGCCTAACCCTTCTGCTGATTGGAATCAATATAACTCTTTGCTTGGTGATGAAAACAAGCAAAAGTTAAAAAATGGTTTAATTCTTGCAATGGCTCCTACTTTGGGATCCATGATGGGTATTGCTCCTCCTGATAAATCTAATCCAACTTCTACAAATCTTCCTTCTTTAAGTCAAGCAAACCCATCTTTTGATTCAAGTTTAAGCGGTCCTCAACCAAATGGACCATCATTGATGCCTCAAGTTCCTGGAGCATTGCCTGGCTTAGGTGGAGGATCTCCTTTGGGCATTGGTGCTGACGCTTTAGATGCCGATGCAGCAAGTGGTGCTATAGATGCTTTATTTATGGTTTAAATATTATGACTACTAGTTCTATACCAAATCAACCATTACAACCTGTATCTCCAATTTCACAGGTTGGTAAAGTTACTCCTGTTAATGGAGAATCTGATCCTACTGTTCTTGAAGACGATCACTCAAGATATAGCAATGCAGTTAAAAGCAGAAATCCAGAATCTTTAGTTAAATTAGCAGTAGATAAATTTGGTACTGCAACAGGTGATGCAGCAAAAACTGCTGCTGACGTTCTTTATAGAACTTCCGATGAATACAATAAAGTTATTAAACCAATTGAACAAACTGGTGGATTAAGTTCACCTGAAGGAAGATTAAAGTTTGCTCAAACGTATGAAACAGTAAAAGATAAACCATTTGGTGAAAGGTTTATGAATTACTTTGTTCAAACCATGTCTGGTAATCCTAAAGCATATCAAGAGTTAACTGGTGGAATTACCAAAAGAGAAATTAAATATAACGATAAAGGTCAGCCAATTGAATATCATGTAAATGAACTTGGCGAACCATTGAATGCAGTTAATCTTGCTACTGGTCAACCTGTAGATAAAAATGAATTAGCTCTTTCACAGTCTGAATTAAGCAATACCATTGCAAGAAAAAATCTAATAAAAACTAATGAATTTAATAATGATGCTTTATTAAAAAATAATGAGACTTCACAAGCATGGACGGCTTTTGCGCCTCAAGAAAAAGAATTAAACAGAATAAAACAAGATAATTTATTTATTCTTAGAAATGCTGGAATGTCTCCAGAAGAGTATGCTTTTGTTGCAGGTATTACTTCTGGTCAATCTGGTTTCACACAAAGTGTTACCGCAGGTTTCAATGCGTTAAAACAATTAAACGAATCAAAAAACAAGCATATTGATGAAGCACAAAGAAAGTCTTTAAGTGCTTATGCAAGTATGTTTGGCTTAACATTACAAGGTGATGGGTCATTAACCAATAGCAAAGGCGAAAAAATTGGCAATGATAAATTACAACAATTACAAGATTCGTTTCAGAAAAATAACAATTACGAAACAAATTATAACCAAACAAAAAATGATTTAGCAAAAAGTAAATTATTTGCCAATATGAAACCAGAGCATCAGCAATTACTTGCTGAAACTTTAGATATAGATAAGCAATTAGAAAACAAAAGAACAGAACTTTCTCAAAAATATGGAGTTCCTTCTTTTTTAGTTGTTCCTAATGCAATGGCAATAGATGATCCATTAAAAAGATCTGAATTGCAAGCAGTACAAGGCAGATTTAATGCAGATGTAATGCAAGAGTTTAATGAATGGAAAAAAGATCAAATGAAACTTTTTCCTCCAGATCAAGTTCCAAACCCACATGAATTAGAAATTGCTTTTACACAATCTCCAAGATTTAAACAATTGCAAAAGGTTTACAGTTTAGAGTCTCAAGAAATAAGAAAAAGAGAAGATTCTTTTATGAAAAAATCTATTAGCACTCCAACGCAACAAGCAAATAATGTAACTCAAGCAACATCACCTATAGCTCCAGTTCAAAGAAAAGAGCCAATAGACAAACAAGCCTTGAGAGAAAAACATAGAATCAAGGATTAATCATGGCTAAGTTTAATGTAGAAGGTTACAGAAAAGAAGCTAAAGAAGCAGGTATTGATGACAAAGAAATAGAACAAGTCATCAAAGAAGAAACTGCTGGAGAACATCCTGAACAACCTAAAATTGATAATCCTGCAGAACCATATAGTTACATAAAACCTGCCGCTATTACATTGGCAACAGGTCTTGGCTTAAAAATGGCCAAAAATGAATATGAAAAATATCAAAGTATAAAAAATGAAGGCAGACCACAAAGACAAAGCGAAAAAATTGCAGAAAAAATTGAGCCTTTATTAGATATTAATCAACAAAGACAAACTGGAAGAATTGAGCCAACATTATTGCCAGAAGCTCCAGTTGCTCCAACATCTCCTCCAGTAGCTTCTGCACCTGTTGCACCTCCTGCATCAACTGCACCTGTTACTTTACCTAATGCACAAGCTCCAACCCCTGTAGCAACTACGTCAACTCCTCAAGAGATGGCTAACTTTGCCACGGGTGCGGTAGCTCCTCCTGCTCAACCTGCTCCTGTTTCACCTGCTCAACAAGTGTTGAAGGCAGAAACTAATCCACAGCCTCCTGTCAATCCAACATCTCCTATTGCTACTACTGAACCTAATCCAGTTGTAAGTGGAGAAGGTACGTCACCATTACATAATCCTGAAGGACAAGGGTTAACTCAAGTTGAAGCTACAAGTGCTAGTGCTACACCTAATGCAGCATTTTCTGCTGAAACAAATACGACAAAAGAGTCAGGTAATTTAACTAATCCTGCCGAAAATCCTACACAAGGTGGTGTTGAGCAAATTAAAAAAGAAGTAGCACCTGAAAAAGAAGTTAAAGGTGCAGCAAAACCAAGACGAAAACCCAATGAAATACCAGAAGGCCAGGTATTTAAAGAAGGATTTGGCGGTGCGGATAATTGGTTGCAAAGTGCGGTTGGACACGATATTAGAAAATTCGTAAGAGATACTTTCAACGAAGGTAAACCTTATGGATCTGGTGAAGATGCCATGAAAAAAGCATATGAACACGTTAACAAGTATGAGCAATGGTTAAAAGAAAACATTCCTGAGCAAACATATTCAAGGGTAGAAAGAAAAGCAGCAGGATTGCCTCCCCCTGAAATTCATGGTCCATTAGGAACTAAAGCAAAAATTGCAGGTGTTGCAGGATTGTTAATGGCAGCTTCACAAGCATCGAACGCTAAAGAATTAAGAAACAATTTGGGTGAGGCATTGCTTCCTTTGAGTGCAACACCAACTCCTGTTGAATCAGGTAAGTTAACCAGCAAACAACTTGAACAATATAAAGAATATGGAAAATTAGGTTCTCCATATCGTCAGGCATTTCTTCAGCAAACTGGTGGAAAATAATGGAAAACGTAACCCACGAACAAATATACGAAAGGTTGGTTTCTTTAGAAGCCAAGGTTGATGACATTGATATCAATACAAAAGGTATGGTAGAAGCGTTTAATAACGTCCAGGGTGCGTTTAAAGTGCTTGGATGGATAGCCAATGTAGCCAAGCCTATTATTATTGTTGTAGGGTTCTTTACTGCGTTGACTGCATTCATCCAGTTCTGGAAAAAGTAATGGAGCCGATTACTGCCTGTCTAGCAGTACTTTCTGCGGTTAAGCAGGGTGTTGCTATGTACAAAGAGTTTAAGAATACAGGCAAAGAGGCTTTTGGGGTTATGCAGGAGATATCTCAAGGGTTGGGATCATTCTTTGAGCATAGTGAAAAAGCCCATAAAGAATTAAAAGAAAGAGAAAAGAACCCTCCCAAGGGTAAATCTATCCAAACTCAAGCCTTAGAGAATGTACTTGCTAAAAAGCAATTGCAACAGGCAGAATACGATCTCAGGCAAACTTTAATCTATGAGACACCTAAAGAATTGGGTGCTATGTGGGATGAGTTCCAGGCAGAACGTAGTAAGTTATTAACTGACAAAGCTAGGTTTGATATTGCTCAAAAAAAAAGGATATCAAGGATGCTAGAGACAGGCAAAAACAACTTGATGTTTTGCATTACAGAATTGCTATCGGTACGTCAATCGTTGCAATACTGTTAACTATATTTGGTTTAATGTTTTACATCAGGCAAGATTATTTAACCAGAAGAGAAGATGAAGGTTGGTATATAGAGTTTAAAAAGAACTTTATAAATGATGGTAAAGAAGTTGAGTGTTACAAAATGTTTAGGCAAACTGGGTATCTACCAAGATACTGTAATTAGGAGAATGATATGTTTGGTTTAGATGCATTATTAGGCATAGGTAATAAGTTAATTGATAAACTAATTCCTGACCCACAGGCAAAAGCTCAGGCTCAGATGGAGTTGGCTAAGATGCAGCAGACGGGTGAGTTAGCCCAGTTACAAGCTGATATGACGGAGCAAGAAGAGCTTACTAAGCGTTTACAAGCAGACATGGCTAGTGATTCATGGTTGTCTAAGAATATTCGTCCTATGGTCCTTATATTCCTTTTAATGGCATATACAGGGTTTGCTATTGCTTCTATGTTTAATTATGAAACTAGAGGATCATATGTTGAGCTATTAGGTAACTGGGGTATGGTAGTGATGAGTTTCTACTTTGGTGGACGTACATTTGAGAAGATTGCTGATAAGGTGAAGAAATGATTAATTCTAGAGATTTAAATGAACTACTTCCTGTGGTTAAAAGTAAAGCTGAAGCCTTTATTGAAACCTGTAAGCAAAATGATATTGATCTATTGGTTACAAGCACTTATAGAGATATTGAGTCGCAAAATGAACTCTATGCTCAAGGACGCATTAAAGATGGAAAGATTGTCACTAATGCTAAAGGTGGTGAATCTTTTCACAATTATCGTTGTGCTTTGGATGTCGTACCGCTTGTCTCTGGGAAACCCGACTGGGATGGATCTCACCCAGTTTGGAAAAAAGTAGCAGAGATAGGAGAAAGTATTGGGCTTGAATGGGCAGGAAATTGGAAAGGTAGTTTTCGTGAAATGGCTCACTTCCAATTCACTAATGGTCTTACATTGACTGACCTAAAAGCAGGTAAAAAGATAGAGGGTTAGTAGATTAACCTGCCCTCTGCCAGGTGCTAAAAGGATCTATACCGCATCAAAATTTCAGGGGGTGCGGTACAGGACCAAGCCTTTCTCATCTACCAGGATAGTTGCTTGGCGCAATTATGATCCCCCTATGATTCGCAAAGAAATATTAAAACTAGCCAAGATATTAACGTAAAAACTGCACCTCCAATCATACACAGAGCTGCAAATATTAAAGAATCTATAAGCATATTATTCTCCTGGGAGGGTAGACACGGGGCAGGAGTCCAATCAAAATCCCCATGCCTACCCAAAACTGGTTAAAAGGGTACAGTATCGTCCTCATCTGGGATTTCTCTGCGTGTAGATTGTTGTATGTCACGATCCTTTGGTGTCAATGATAAGCTAAAGAATTTCTTTTTATCTTTTTTGCTTTCTTTAATCCAGGCACTTAACCAATACTCTGTACCATTTACATTAATCTGACCCTTGTATAAGGGATCTGTTTCTTTTTTAGCATTGTCGTTTTTAAACAATGTACCTTTGTTTGTGTTGTCAAATGCTCTGTATTCACTCATTTTAAAGATTCTCCATGTTTCTTAATTGCTGACCTTGTTGTACTAGTTAACTTCTTCCAAAGAAATGTTTTCTCTTCGTCATCTGTCACTTTTAAATACTCTTTGTATGCACCCACTATATCGCCCTGTGAGACGATATCTTCAATACCTATGGCAATGTCTGTCAATTTGTTTTCAGAGTCTTCATCAAGCTCTATAACGCTATCGGTGGGGGTCTGACGTTTAACGGGGGTCTGTCCAGTTGTAGCATCTAATACATCATGCTCAACAATCTCAAGTGCAGCAACCCACAAATATCTTCTTTGATAGGTTTCTACTGCACCAATGTTTTGTACCTCATGGCATCCTTTAAGTGCAGCAGATCCCATTGGTGAACTAATGACAATGGTATGCTCCCCAGGAGCATCTATGTTTACTATTGTCATGGTTGCATATTCTTTTTCAAAAGATATATTGGCGCACAAACCTACTCCATCAAAGATACCTAAAGCAGGAATAAGAAAATCTCCAAGCTCAAAGTACTGATACCCTGCAAACTTATTTAACCCCGACTTCTTCAGTTTCTGCTGATGAAACTTGTTCCTCGCTAGATTCAATTTCTGATATGTGTTCATTTGTTTTATTCCTAATCTTATAAATTATTTGTTGGTTAACTACTTCATATTGATAAACAGTATCACAAGTGTCACATCTAATGATACCTTTGTGCACAATGCGATACAAATTTTCGGACTTAAGAGACTTTGTGTGTCTCCTAATCCCACAATATTTCTTTGCCTCGCCACACTCTTCACGCATAACGATCAAACTCTGTTGATACTATCTTACGCTGGGTTTCTCTATCAAACTCTCTAAACCCAATAAAGTGCTTATGCCCACAACAAATTTCATTAGTTGTTTGAACTTCTAAACAATGTTCACAATAATGTAATCCATAGAATTCTTTTAAATTCTTAGCTATAAAATCTTCGTAGTCTTGCTTTAATTTCATTTTGGATCTCCTTAAAATAGTTTACTAATCTCTTTCTAAATGACCAGGAATATGGTCCTTCTATCATTTAATCACCTCTGCTAATTTCAACTCACCTGTTTCGCCATCGAATGTAGCTTTTCCTAGTCTTGCTTTCATCATTGCATCTGCATATATGTAAGCACGAGCACAAACTTTTTCTGGCTCACCCCATCCTATACATTCAGCTAGAGCAATACCTGCAAACCAATCCCTTAGATCCATACCCGTATTAGTGCAAGTAGCAATATCACCATCTATTGTTCTTTCATATGTATGTGGAAATGCTTTCATTTAATCACCTCTGCTAATTTAAGCGCACCCGTTTCACCATCATATGTGGCTTTTATGTTGTGGAAAGGGTTTGGTAAAATCTCTCCATATGGTTTACGCACTTCAAAATACATAACAATATCTGGCTTAGGTTCTGGTTTTATTCGGTATTGAATGTGCGTACTCCATGATGGGTTTTTAGAATCTGCCCACTCATCACTTGTAGAATATCTAAATTGAATCTGAGCACCATTAGCCCAAGCAATAATTAAGTCTGCGTGTATATGTCTCATACTGCCCTCATTACCCGTTGATTTCTACCGCTAAAACCTGGTCGTTTCTCTCCTGTATCAACTATTAAACCTTTCTTCATCAGAGGACGATATCTAGGTGTAATAGAGCTTGCTCTGTACTCGGCCAACATATGCTCTACGTCTTGGCTAATACAACCCTGTGGAAAGCTCCTAATCGTGTCCAGAACGATTTGTTCTAACTTTGTAGGATCTACTGACTGTGCAGCTTCTTTTGATGTCTCAGGGTCTGTAGCTCTTGCTAAACCCCTGTTAACCATTTGTCCTAAATCTTCAAAGAATTGGTTAAATGTTTTCATTGCTCTACTCCCAATGATTCTAAAAACTCTTCCCAGTAATCTCCACGTTCCATTAGCTTAATAAGAACATCACCATTGCATACTGTTTGTATATCCATGATAAATTCTGCATATTGATCACTAAATGACAGATCATCTAATTGTTGATTACTTAACTTCATTTTGGGACTCCTTCTGTTGTCTAATCCATATTATTAAATCTGCTATATCTTCAAACTTGTTTTTAGTACTTTGAGCAATCATGTCTAGTACAAACTGTTTTCCATCCGCAAAGCCTTCTCTGTAGGCATCTACTTCATCTTTAATACTCATGTTATTCCCCGTCATATTCATTTTGTGATTGTTTAATCTTTTCCCAAACTAAATTCTCTATCTCCAACATATCTTCCTCAGATAGAATTAGACTAATGTCTACACCTTGGTAAACAACCTCATAAATATCAATTGACTCTGAATAATCAGGTTCATACTTAGCACCATAGCTATCTGTTGACCCTATTTGACCTGCGTCATAAGTAAAGTAAACCTCTACATACTGATCTCTATACTCTATTCTTAACTTACTCATTTGTGGACTCCTTAAAAGTTAATCAACTACTTGTTGATGTAAGAAGTTTACTATATTGGTTAACTAAATCAATAGTATGTTGTATTATTTTCAAACAATAAACCCTAATAGGGTAAACCCTAATAGATAACCTTGGTTTAGTAATATGGTATAGTAAATCTTTTAGGAGAAATAGATGACAAAGAAAATAGACAATATCAGTATTGAAGAGTTAGAGAAAAGAGCAGGTTCTATGTATAAAGTAGCAAAGATACTAGGTTTATCTGTTGTTGCTGCTTATAAGTGGAAAAAGAAAAACAAAGTACCTGCACAAAGAATTAAATCTTTAATGTTACTTAAGCCTGAATGGTTTGAACCTGTTGAAGAAAAAGTTGAAGAGAAAGTAGAAATACCTGCTTAATCGTATATACTGAAGACGTTGGCGTTGCAACCAATTGTTTTAGACCACTTAAATAAGTATCCTGTCCTTGGGGGTTCCTGGGGATTGCAACCAGGGTACTTAACTTAAGTGGTTTTTTCATTTGTGCTTCACTAACCGCTTCACTTGTGGGACGTAACCGCAGGAGTGAGGGGATAAGCGTACTGTGGGGAAGATGCTGAGATACGCAAAGGGGTGGCGAAGATAGTGCCCTAGCATCGAACGACTGTCGGGTTCTGTGGCTCCGAAAAGCAGAATGGAAGGAAAGACGAACCTTTGTCTTAGGAAAGGCTAGGTTCGTTCACCAAAAGGCATAGTTATATATATATTAAGGAGTTTAGATATGGTTAATAAAGATGAAGATATTCAAATTAAGTTAAATTCTTTGAAGGGTTGTGTTGATGAGCTTTATGAAAAGTTTGATCAAATTAATGATGAGTTAAAAAGATTAAATGAAGATTTAAAAGCAACAAATATTAAATTAAAAAATATGTTGAGTTGCATGAATCTTACAGATAACAAAGTTCTTAGTACAGAAAGTTATTTTGGTGTGCTAACACAAAGATTAGATGACCTAGAGAACCGCAGAAGATTTGAAGAAAACAAAAGAGAAAAACAAATTCACAAAATAAAAATAATTATTCAATTTACTTTAATTGCCATATCTATTTTTGCTATTGGTTACTGTTGTGGGGTGCTTCAATGGAAATGAAAGTTATAGAAAGGTTGTTTATTAGATTTGAAGAGAAAGGGTTTGATACTAAAAATTTAAATAAAGAAGAGTGGAGAGTAGAGTTATCTACATTTAAAGATAGATTAGATTTTATAAAGTTTGGATTAAATAATTTAAAAGGTGAATTACCTGATGCTAAGACCTTTGCAAAGATGTGTTCACCTATTTATAAAGAATCAAAAGAACAAACCTTTCATGATGGTAAACAATGGGCTAGAGATATATTAAAAAAGGTAGAGCAAGGTATCCAAGTAAGACCTATTTGTTTAACATTTGCTAAAGAAGCATTGAGGATAAAGGAGAATCATGAATGAGTTGGCTCTTTTCAGCGGTATTGGTGGAGGAATTCTTGGGGGAAAACTGCTTGGATGGAGAACAGTCTGTGCAGTCGAATGGGAAGCCTATCCAGCAAGCGTATTGTGCGCCCGACAAAATGACGGACTTCTCCCGCCTTTCCCGATTTGGGATGACTGTAGCACCTTTAAAGGAGAGCCTTGGAGAGGAATTGTTGACGTTATATCTGGAGGATTTCCGTGCCAAGATTTGTCCGTTGCAAACCAAAAAGGAGATGGACTTGATGGAGAAAGATCAGGAATGTGGAGAGAAATGGGGAGGATTATTGGCGAGGTTAGACCCAGATACGTTTTTGTGGAAAACTCCCCAATGCTCATTAATAATGGACTCGATAGAGTGCTTGGAGACCTTTCCAAATTGGGGTTTGATGCAAGATGGGGTCTTATGGGAGCAGACTCCGTTGGTGCCCCCCATAGACGGGAAAGATTTTGGTTGGTGGCCAACTCCCGTAGCAACAGATTACATGACAGGCAAGTTGAACGGGATAGAGTATCGCAACAAGAGATTTATAAGAACCAGTTTGACAAGTGGGACAGAGTTTGGAGCAAAAGTAGCAGATGCGTTTCGATTGATAACTGGAGAAGCATTGCCTCCGAATTTCTCAGAATGGATGATGGGACTTCCTCAAGGGTGGACAGAATTAAAGCGTGTGGAAACGCACAAGTTCCTGAATGTGCAGCAACCGCTTGGAGAATCTTAAGTGGATCAATTTGATGTTGAAATGGAAAAATTAGAGCTTAAGTATGCTGAACTATTTCTTAGGCCTGGTTGGCAAGAATACGTCAGATTTGCAGTAAGCCAGAAACAAAAAGAAAGTAAACTATTTGCTGGAATGGGTGAAAGAGTTAAACTAAAAATTGAAAGATTAAAAGATGAACAAGCAAATAGCAATCAAAACATTAAGAGATCACCTGAGTGAGAGCAGTACACATAAATGGAAGTTAATAGAGAAAGCAATTGATACCCTAGAAATGCAAGATGCTATTGATGTTGAATTTGACAAACAGTATTACAAAAGATTAGAAGATTTTAAGTTTCAAATGGAAGGTGTTTTTAATGACTTTCATTGTCCACTTTAGAGTTGATATAAACCCTGTTGCAAAGGGTAGACCAAGGTATGCCAAGCGTGGTAACTTTGTATCTACATACACTCCTACTAAAACCAGGGTTTATGAGGAAATAATCAAAGATCATGCAGTTCTAGCAATGGGTAGCTCTGAGCCTTTAGAAAGCCCTGTAAGAGTGAATTTAGAGTTTGGTATGCCAATACCCAAAAGTACCCCTAAAAAGCTATTAGAAGGCTATTTAAATGGATCTGTAAAGCATACAAAGAAACCTGATGTTGATAACTTAGCTAAAGCAATATTAGATGCAATGAATGAGGTGGTGTATTTAGACGACAATCAAATAACTCGGCTAACAATTGAAAAAAAATATTCTTTAAATCCATTTATATCTGTTTCAGTTTTAGAGGATTTAAATTAAAAGGTTTACTATGTTAACTCAAGAAAAAATTAAATCTATATTGCATTACGATCCAGAAACAGGATTGTTTACTAATATTGGAAAAAGAAGAGGCTCAACGCCTGGAATTAATTCTGGAACAAAAACTCCATATGGATATATATTAATGGGGGTATTAGAAAAAAAATATATGGCTCATCGTTTGGCTTGGTTATATGTTTATGGATATTTACCTTTACAGCCAATAGATCACATTAATGGAATAAAAGATGACAATAGGATTTGTAATTTAAGATTATGTAATCAAAGTTTAAATGGAGCTAATTCAAAAGTTCCTAAAAACAATAAATCTGGTTATAAAGGAATTTATTGGTATGCCTCCAGAAATAAATATCAAACATATATTTCAGTCAATAGAAAAAGAATTCATCTTGGTTATTTTTCAGATATAGAAGACGCAAAAAATGCGTATATGAATGCTGCAAAACAACATTTTGGAGAATTCGCTAGAAATGGTTAACTATGTGTAAAAAGTATAGTAAACTAGGTTATATAGAAGTTACTGTACAAGAAGATTTAGAGTAGAGGTTGTATGACTAAAGAAGAAGCATTAATCTTACTTCAAGAACATTTTTCTGAGGGCATGGTGCGTACTATTATGGATTCACTAAAGCAAGAGCAAAACGAGCCTGTGGCTTATTTCAATCCGCAAGAAGGCGGTTTTTATTGGGCAAAGCCAACAACAGTTGAAGCACCAATCACAGTCAATGTTGAGCCATTGCCTCTTTACACCACACCACAACTAAAGCAAGAGCAGGTTGAGCCTGTGGCGATAGTAGATAGCACAATTTCAGGCCACATTGATTGGCTGTGCACGGTTTTTCCAAAGCAGGGAACAAAGCTCTACACAACACCACAAACTAAAGAATGGGTAGGGTTAACTAATGAGCAAATTGTTGATTTGGTAATAAAAAACGCAGGTTTTCCAACTAAATTAGCAAAAGCAATAGAAGGGTTGCTAAAAAGGAAAAACACATGACTAAAGGATGCGATGAATGTGGGGTTGGTGGTGGTTATGCGTTGTATTGCCTTGTGTGCGCTGAAAAATATGTTAAGCCTGAATGGATAAGTTTGACACATGAAGAAATATCAGTCGAATGGTTTGCAGTTTTTGATGCTGAGCCTGGTATTGGAAAAAATATAACCAATGGTGTATTTGATTTTGCTAATGCCATTGAAGCTAAATTAAAAAAGAAAAATGCGCTTTGAAAAGGGTCATAAATTAGCAAAGGGAGGTAAACGTCCTGGCTCAGGCAGACCTCCAAAGGATGATTTACGAAGAGTGTATATAACCCTTAACCCTTTGCAGAAAAGATTACTATATGAGATTACGCAAGAAGTGAGACCCCAACAAGCAATTCAAAAATATTTGGATATGCACTTATGATAGAAACGATTAGAAATGGAAGTAGGAAGTTTTACAGGTGTTCAACCTGTTCAACATTGTTTAATGAACTAGGAGAGACTTATGAGCATTCATGCAGACCTGATATCAAAATCGACAACAGGAAACAAAAGTATCAAGGTGAGCCAAACGGATTTCGAGCAACACCTAAGAAACCTATCAAACGATCTTATAACCTCGAAAGAGTTACTGAAAGGGTTGTTAGAGTCGATGGATTCTAGAGATCCTAGAAGATTGGTTAACTTTATTCAATTAACTAAAATTTTTTTGGAGAAATAATGAGCAAAGGATCTGGTCGTAGACCAAGTGAAGTAGATTTAGAAACATTTAATAAGAACTGGGAGAACATCTTTGGACGAAACAATCGAAACAATAAACCCTCACAAAGCGATAGCATTCATTCAGGAGAATGCAAACGCTTACTCGATAGCCAAGGGGAGCAGGATAGAGTCGGAACATTTACTGAAGACAGTAAAAGCAATACTGATGAACGAAGAGTCTGGAAGCGTAGCCTCAAAGGAAGCCTACGCACTCAGCCATGATACATACATTGAAAAGATAGAAGAAATCAAGAAATACACTATTGAAGAAGAGTATTTAAAGATGATGCTGGATGCTGCCAAGGCTAGGATAGAAGTGTGGAAAGTACAAGAGTATAGTAAACGTGCAGAGATGAAGGCAGGACTTTGATATGCCAAGACCTAAATCCGAAATAACTAAACAATCAACATTAACTATTAGACTCACTAAAAAACAAAAAGAATTTGTAAATGACATGGGAGGTTCGCAATGGTTAAGAAACTATATAGACAGACAAATAAGATCAGAAGAGATTCAATTAGGAATTAGTTCATGTACAGAGACCCAGACCTACTCAAACTTGCAGAAAACCAACCCTGTGTACTCCAAGCCCTAGATAACTGTCTAGGTGAATCAGAAACAACAGTTGCAGCACATTCAAATCAATTAACTCACGGGAAAGGCAGGGGACTAAAGGCAGAAGATTGTTATTCAATCTGGGCTTGTATTCGGTGTCATAGTTGGCTAGATCAAGGCAAAGGATCTAAGGTAGAAAAGAATGCTCATTTTGATAACAGGTGGCCTTACCAAGTTTATGAATGGAAGAAAATATATGAAGATAAATTACAAAAGCCTTGGAAACGTGAAGCAGCAGAAAAGGTACTCAAATATTTAGAGGTGGTCTAAAAAATTGATGGGGGGGTCTATTTTTAAGGGGGGGTCTTAAACCTAATTTATTCAATTTTTATTGATCAATACTGCATAAATATACAGTATTAGGGGGTTTATTTACAGTCTTTTTTGTACAGTACTGGTTAAAACCACATGAAAAATCGTTTAAAAGCCATACAATCGTTTTAAATAGTTAACCTATACTCAGGTAGCCTAATCGTTTTAAATCGTTTATAGGTCGTTTTAATCGGTTTGTGTTTATGATTGAATTAATCGGTTAAAACGCAATTTATAGTTAAATTATTCCAATTATTTCAAACAATAACCCTAGATTTTAATGTAATATAAGTAAGTACTTACTTCGCTAACAGGTTCAAAAAAACAGGGAATTAACCCTGTTTAATTGAATTTTAAAATATTACATTAAAACCCAAAAATCCTTTTTCCTGACTGAATAAGGAAATGATTGTTTTTTATCTATTCTTTCAATAAATAAAAAATCATCAATTATTGAAACTACTTTAAACATTGGTGAATGATCTAATTCAAGACAAACACCTATTGAACCAATTAAGATATTGTTTCGCATAATGTTGATTCGATTAATGGTGAATATAAATTAGATGTAGCAATAAAGCCTGATGCTCCTAAACCCTGCCTAATTGGCATGATAACCCCTAAAAAATCAGGATTCGAGCACGTTATAACTCCACCTGAGTCCCCGTTATAATGTAATGTAAGAAATTTTGCGTTAATAGTGTTTATTACTTTTGTAAAATCAATTAAATATTCTGGTGAATAAAAAGCGGGTTCTCCTGATGTTTTATCCTTATTAATAACCCTTGCATAATCGGGAAAACGGCCATCAATTGGTGAAAATATTATTTCATTTCCCATGTACTTAATTGACCATTTATTTTCTGAAAGTTCAGTAAATGTTGCAATAAAACACAATTCTTTTTTTGTTACTTTAATATTGTCAATTATTTCACGGGGTACTAATACAGAACCAGAACCATAATTCTCCTGATTTTCCTGATGTAATCCTAAAATATGGCCATTAGTAGATATGCACCTGGTAAACTTAGAATTAAATTCTAAATTAACCCCTTTTAAATAATATCTAATATCTTTTCTAGATGCAAGAATAACTAAACCCTTGAGAGTTGATAGTTGAATTGAAAATTGTTTCATAATTGGACTCTTTTTTTAAAATAGTGCAAAATTGCACCTCTTAACCTCCTAAAAATAAGAGGTTAAAGGTTGAAATTTTTAGAATTGTTGAAAAAGAACCTTATTTTCATCATAATTGACTAATATTGTCTCTCCTTCGAGAAAATCTCTTATTTGCTTTTGTATATCTTCCTCAGAGTCATTTCTATCTATTTCAATGCCATAAGAATCAATAATCTCATCATATGTTTGCTCTTGAAAATCACAGCATAAAGCAACAACATCTAACTCATAAAGTTCGCCTAAGTCTTTTTCTAATTCTTCACAATAGTCAAAAAGCCATTCAAGACCTTCATATGAGAATTGATCTTTTCTACCCATACTGTAAAAAGCATCTCTAAAACCATATAAATTAATTGTTTGTATCATAGTAAACCCCTTTTAAATAAATGATTCATCATAAAAATGTTGATGTATTTCAACGCAATTACTCATTAAACCTGTTATCTCACACTTAAAAAAATCAACATCATCAAAGGGCATAAAATCCCATACAGAGCCTTGAATATTGTTGTCCCTGTACCAATTATCTAAAAGAGTAGATTCATGCTCTGATAGCCCTGAATAATCTCCATTAACTAATGCACTTAGAAAATGATCACCTATCATGTACATATAAGAATTGTTTGTTTTCATAGTAAACCTCTTACTTACTTAACTGAACAACTAACACATAAGCCAAAGCTAACCCAATAACAATAGCTAATAAATAATCTTTAAACATAATAAACCCTTTAAATAGTTAAATAGCAAAATAGCTATGTATGTAATATAACGTCTCAAGCATAAAAGGTTAACTAGTACAAACCCTAATATATCTATATATATATTTATTAAACCTTAAACCTTAATAGATAAACCCTATCTAACAGCATGATAGTTAATAGAAGAATAAATGTTAGATAAAGCACAATATAAAGATAAACAGTAGCTAATCTAAATATATTCAATAATCAAACAATTCAATGAGGATTAAATGGGTGTGCGTTAATCGCTCAAATAAACCCTTTATGTACTATTAGTGTTACTTATATAGTCCGAACAATAGAAAACCCTTAGGCATTAATATGCTCTATATACAGGGAGAGAGACAACTTACATTGTCCGTTTAGTTCCAGTATTAAACCAAATCTACATAATCACAATCACTCAAAGTCATAGACCCCCCC
>Ga0208106_1000076_pt1 | contig 40319 bp, 37 predicted proteins | sample CryBogCBE25Jul08_FD_184577 | JGI IMG/M metagenome (GOLD analysis project Ga0208106, IMG submission 184577) | Freshwater microbial communities from Crystal Bog, Wisconsin, USA - CBE25Jul08 (SPAdes) | ecosystem: Environmental > Aquatic > Freshwater > Lake | place: Crystal Bog, Wisconsin, USA...
CGAAGAAGATTTCTCTTGTTAAGAATGAGTACAAAGAAAGTTGGAATGAAACCATTGCAAAAGAAAAACTAAATTACTATTTAATAGAACAAGAAAAATTGCGAAAGCAAATGGAATCTGCTACTTTAAAAGAAGTAGTTGTTCATTCATTTATGAAATCCAATATTCAAATATTAGATGAAGAATATACTTCTGGCATGTTCAAAGGTGGGGATGGATTTTATTTTGATTTAGAAAATGATATTACAGCGAGAGGTGCAGGTGACATCGCAAGCTATTTAAGCGGAAAACTTTCCCAGCGGATATTGAACTCGAATTCAATATTTTTTTTGGATGAACAACAAGTGACAAATTGTTACAGTACGAGCGGGTTACCATCAATACCTCTTTCGAATATTGCTTATATTAAAGTTCTTCGTCCTCCTTTTGTAGGAGTAGTTGGTGGAGGTAACGCCCAATATTCTTCTATTCCGGGTGGCATCATTGCAATTTATACGAAGCATGCTTCTACCAAAATAGATGGAGCAAAACCAAGTAAGGAACTTGAAACTTCTATTCTAGGGGGATATTCTGTTTTCAAAGAATTTTACAGTCCTAATTATGAAATGCCAACAGGAAATTTTCTAGCAGATACTAGAACTACTTTATACTGGAACCCTTTTTTAAAAACTGATTCTAAGAATCAAAAAATCAAAATTGATTTTTACAATAACGACTCGAGTAAAAAATTGCAAATTGTTTTGGAGGGTGTTAATGCAAATGGGAAATTTACGAGGGTGGTTAAATATTTGGAATAATTAAAAACAATCCTCAAGTAGCATCCCAAGTGGATAATGCTGATTATATTTATCATAAATAAGTATTGTAATATTTGTTTATGAAAAAACTAATTATCTTTTTTTTAGCGGTCATCTGTGTATTACATACTAATGTAATTTTTTCTCAACAGGTACAAAAAGAAATAATCATTGAAAGAGGCAGGGGTTTGGCTCTAAATAATAATCCAGTTCTTGTGCCTGGAGATCCTCTTTATTATGAGACGGCAGGTTATGCAAAGATTATGTGTTCGGCAGTTTTTATAACTGGATTAAGTCCTGTATTCGCAGCTGAACATGTTGGATATTTTACTTCACCTTATGCCGATAGAGCAAAAGTTAGTTTTCCTATTATTGATTATGAGCATAAAAAAGTATCCATTACCCTGCCTAATGGTATTGTTAGAACAGCCATGTATACTGGTGATCAGGGTTGTGTATGTTTACCTGAAGGGATAACATCATTAAATTTTAATCCTGTAAAATTGAAACCCAATTTGCCAGATGCAGCTACTACTAATTGGCCAATGGGGGATGTGCTTATAAATAAAGTAGACCTAACAAAAATCGATCAATCAAAAGTTCATAGAGCCGTTGATAGTGCTTTTTCACCTTCGGATGCCTACACTGCAGCATTTGTTGTTACATACAAGGGACAGATCATTGGTGAAAAATATGGAGAAGGCATTAACATGCATACTTCTTTAGAAAGTTGGTCGATGGGTAAGAGTTTGTCGGCCACTATCATGGGAATATTAATGAATAGAGGTGTATATAAATTAGAGCAACCTGCACCCATACCACAGTGGCAAGGAAAAAACGATGGTCGGGCAAAAATTAGGATCATGGATATTATGCATATGTCAAGTGGACTCAATTGCAGATCAACTTATGATCCTGATTATGATGTTAAGTTGGGTTATACACCACATAAATTTTTATATACTGGCACTGTTAACTCATTTGAATATGCGGCAAACTTGCCGCAACAATGGCTTCCTAATACTGTAGGTAGGTATCGAAATTGCGATCCGGTACTGATCAATTATTTGAATCGTTTGGGTATCGAAAAATTAGGCGAAGACTATCTTTCTTTTCCGCAAAAAGCATTGTTCGATAAAATAGGGGTTCGCAATATGGTGATGGAAACTGACCCTTATGGTAATTTTTTGACGCAGGGTTATGAATTGGCCTCGGCACGGGATTGGGCAAGGATTGGAAATTTATATTTACAAAAAGGCGTTTGGAATGGAGAACAAATTCTTCCCCAAGACTTTACCAAATTTGTCAGTACGTTGGCCGAACCCTGGGTAGCTGATGGAAATCCAGTGTATGGTGGTTTATTCTGGATCAATGGAGATGGAGCATACCCAATTCCTAAAGATGCCTATATGATGTTGGGAGCAGGAGGACAGTATGTGATCATTATTCCTTCACATGAACTGGTTATAGTAAGACTCGGTCATTTTAAAGGAGATATTGCTGGCCAAGATGAAAAGGCATTAAATAAAGCACTGAGTTTATTGATGGAAGCAATACCAGTCAAATAAAAAATCCCTATCAAATTGAATTACAATTAGATAGGGACTAGTTAGTGCTGTAGGGGGAGGGATCGAACCTCCACGAAGCAGTTAGCCATAGTACAAAGTTCAGTGGTCGACCCTGGTCGCCTCTTGCGAAGCGGCTCTATGCTACGTTTATCCTGTGATCTTCACCCCCGAGACAAGAGGGCATGTCTGCCAAAAATTTCATCACCCCACAGTGTAAAGAACTATTTCTTTGTTAGGAAGACAAATATAGTACCATCCATCCTATTTTTACAAATATTTCAATAAAAAATTACAAAGTATAGACAATCTTCAATATATTGCTATAATTATTAGAATATATCTAAAATCGAACCTAATTATGACACCCAAATTGAATTTAGACAAATTAGACCTGCAAATAATTCAGGAAATGATGGAAGATGCTGAGATTTCTTACGCTGATTTAGGTAAGAAGCTTTTCGTATCTGGCGGAACAATACATGTAAGAATAAAGAAACTCGAAGAATCCGGTATAGTTAAAGGTAAAAAATTATCAATAGACCTCAAAATATTAGGCTATGATGTTATTGCTTTTATTGGAATATTTTTAGAGAAAAGCTCATTATACGATAGCGTCGCTAAAGAATTAAAGAAGATCCCTCAAATAGTTCGATTAAATTATACTACTGGTAACTATAGTATGTTTGCGGAAATTGTGTGTAAGGATATCAAACAATTACGTTTTGTTTTGCATGATGAATTACAGAAAATCAAGGGAATTGAAAGAACAGAAACATTTATTTCTCTTGATGAAAGCTTAATTAGAAATGTGGTAATTGCCTCTTAAACAATTCTTTCATTTAAAGAAATTATGAAACATGCAAGTCAATTCTTTTAATCTGCAAACTACCGTACAATTACTTCAAAAAAAATGGAAGGGGTTGTTGTTTTTTGTGATGGCCTCTTTATTAGTTGCATCCATAACACTCTTTATTGTACCCAAACAATATTACGCATCATCAATAATTGTTTCTGCGAATCCTAGTTTGGCAGACAAAGCACATTTGCTCAACCAAAATATTCACAGCCTCTATTCTGTATTTGGATCTGGAGATGATTTAGAAAGGATCAATGGTATTGCAACTATGGATACTGTTTATAATCAATTGGTAGATGAGTTTAATTTAATTGTATACTACGATTTAAAAGGAGAAGAACAAAATAGATTACGCCGTAAAGCAGTGTTAGAATTAAAGGATGATATTAGCATACAAAAAACTGAACTCGCTCAGCTGAAAATTTCTATATGGACTAAAGACGCAGAACTCTCTGCTAAATTGGTGAATCGATTAGTGGAGATTACTAGATTTAAGGAAGAATCTATTTGGAAATCTGGATATGAAAAAATGCTTTTGAACTTTAATAAATCAATCGACTCTTTGAGTAATATTTATGAAGGGATCGGCTTTAAAGCAAAGTTGGGAAAAGAACATATTTCTCCATTAGACTTGGTCAAATCAAATACTTTATCTGAACAAATAAATACACAACAAAAAGCGGTAGCTGAAATTAAATTAGCAATCGATAATAACCCACCTGCATTGTATGTTCTTGAAACAGCCACACCTGCAGCAAAGCCCGAAAAGCCTAATGTTTTAGAAGTACTAATTCTATCTGCTATGGTGAGTGTAGTATTTGGAACTATGGCTCTCCTGATTTATAATAGAGAAGATTCATTATGATGTTTTTTCAAAAAATAACATATCGTTTTATTACTGCCATCTTCTTGTTTTTAGTTTGCCTAGTATTGTCAATTATTTTTCATGCCTATTACATTTTAGCGATCCCATTTATTTGGTTATTATTTCCAATTGTGTTTGAATTTTGTGTGAATAGAACTGGCGATCTATTTTGGGTATTAATATTCGCCCTTCCATTGTCCACTGAATTAAATGTCACAGCCTCTTTGGGTATTGATTTCCCAGATGAATTATTCATGATGATGATGACTGGATTAGTAATTCTGAAAATATTGCACGAACCCAAATGGTTCCCTTCCAACCTTTACATGGAACCTTTGTTTTTGATTCTGCTTTGCATCATGACCTGGACATTGATCAGTGCCTATTTTGCAATTAATGCGGCTCTGTCTTTGAAATTCTTTCTTGCTCGTATTTGGTTTGTTATTCCCTTTGTAATACTGCCACAGTTGATACTGAAATCTCAATCGAATATTAAAAAAGTTGCACTACTGCTTTTAATTCCCATGCTTTTTGTAGTGCTTCAAACGCTTGTACGCCATGCTTTTTATGGATTTAGTTTTGTTGATATTAAGAAAACAGTGTTCCCTTTTTTTCGAAATCATGTGAACTATTCTTCTATGTTGGTTTGTTTATTAGCACCAGCTATTGCTTTGAGATTTCTGACTGGCAAAGACAATAAAAATAGAAAATGGATAACTCTGGGGATCTTTATTGGATTGATTGGAATTTTCTTTTCCTATTCAAGAGGCGCATGGGTGGCACTGATTGTTGGAATTGTATTTTCATTTTTAATGGAAGGGAACTTGGTAAAAAAGATGAGTCTCCTGGTAGTTGTAGTTATCCTTCTTGCTTCTTCCTGGCTATTGATAGATCATCATTTTATGAGATTTGCGCCGGACCATGATCGTACGATTTTTCATACTGATTTCTCTGAACATATTGCTGCCACTATCAACATGAAAGATGTGTCAAATGCTGAACGCTTTTATCGATGGGTGGCCGGTTTTCGGATGTTCGTGGAAAGGCCAGTTACAGGTTTTGGACCGAACAATTTTTATTCTAGCTATCGACCTTATACATTGAATTCTTTTGAAACCTGGGTAAGTAATAATCCAGAACATAGCAGCATCCATAATTATTTTTTACTCACATTGGCTGAACAAGGAATTCCCGGTTTAGTATTAATGCTGATATTATGGTTTGGCATGTTATTTAGACTCCAATACTTATATAATAAATTGCAGGATCCATTTTATAGGACCGTCACTATTACAATTGCGGCTATTTTGGCCATGATACTTTCTATCAATTTGATGAGCGACATGATTGAAACTGATAAAATAGGTAGTTTATTTTGGCTTTGCTTAGGCTTTGTATTTATTTTAAATAGCAAATTAAAAGAAGAGCGAGGTTCAATCGCATAACATTTATTTGTCCCAATTTTTAAAGTTGTTACTTCAGTTTTCTTCCTTTCCATTGGTAAGAGCCAAACTTTCCCAACCAACCCGCTATTACTGTATAAATTATATGAAACGGTTGCATAATCGGGAACCAGCCGATTGTTTCTGTTAATCCGAAAAAGCGACTAACTGGAATCATAAAACTTAATTCCACGATCGTTTTAATAGCTACCAGTATTATAAAATAATGCCATCCATTTTCTACAAAAAATGCGGTTATCCCTAATAATAAAAGTGAAAAATTTAAGAGGTAAACTAATAACAAAACAATAAAAATACTTTTATCCTGATAACTATCTGCTTTGCTGGCCCATCGAATTCTTTGGTTAAAAAAGCTTTTCCAATTAGGCATAGCTGCTGTTTGAATAATGGCATTTGCATTAAATAAGTACCCCAATTTTCCTGGAAACCGTTGCTTGATTTTTTGCATCAATAACATGTCATCCCCACTGGCAATATGGTCGATCCCTTTAAACTGACCAACTTCATAAAATGCCGTTTTTAGATAAGCAAGATTGGCACCATTACACATAGCATGAGTTCCAGCCCCAACTGCTGCTGCGGTTATACCCTGTAGGCTCATAAAATCCAGCACCTGAAAAATTGATAGAAAGCTACCAGTATTAAAAAACATAACAGGGGCAGCAACTAAAACTGGTAGATGCAGTTGTATGTAGGCATCGTATTGCAAAAGCCAAGTTTCCTCTGCTTTGCAATCTGCATCTGTGGTAATAATCCAATCACCTTTGCTCTGAGCGATAGCAATTTCAATGGCTTTTTTCTTATAAGCATTTGTTACCTGATCATCCAGGTGTTCAGATAATTGGATCAAATGGAGATTGGAATATTTTTTCTGTAGCGTTTGAACTTTTTGGGCTGTGTCATCGGTCGAATAATCATTAATCACTGTTACATCAAATAATGCTTCAGGGTATGATTGTTCAAGAATAGAAGGTAAAAACCGGTCGATATTCTCAGCCTCATTTCTTGCAGGAATGATGATCGAAAATCTGGTTTGTGGTATCTGAGGGAAGGGTGCTTCAAATCGCGGCAATTCTAAAAACCATCTCCTGTATAGAATAATGAGTAAACTATATAGTATGATTAGCACAATTGATGAGATCCATAAAGACTGATACATACTGCAAAGAAAACCATTGCATCTGAATTTTAATGAATGGCCAAAAATTAACGATAAAATACTTGGTGATATCGCACAAACAAACTTACTTTGAATTAGTTGCATAACTAACTATATGCCAAACAACCATTTCAAAAGAGGGGAATTATATAGCGTCATCAATGGGATGGCTTCAACTGCTGTGGCACGTAGACTGCAGAAGAATTTTCGAAATGCTGGGCTTGAAATAACCATTGAACAATGGAGTATTTTATATCATTTGTGGAAGGAAGATTGTTTGAGTCAGCAGGAACTATGCAATCGCACATTTCGCGATAAACCCAGTATCACTCGCTTGATCGACAATTTAGAAAAGCAGGCAATGGTAATCCGTATGCCTTCGAAAACAGATCGACGAATCAACTTGGTTTGCTTAACTGATGCAGCAAAAGAAATCCAAAATCTTACCATCGACCTTGCAAATCAAACCATGAGTGAAGCCTTGGTGGGTGTAAAGAAAGAAGACATCGAAATAGTTAAAATAGTATTTCAAAAGGTTTATGATAACCTCATTTTATAGAATCCTAAAATATAATTAATAAATTCTCTTCCATGGAAACAACAAAACAAATAACGGCTCTAAAAGGCGGCGAATGGATTATAAAGGAAAGCAATCCATTAGAAACTTTTATTCCTGAAGACTTTGATGAGGAACAGAAAATGGTGATGGAAATGTGCGATCAGTTTGTATTGGCAGAAATTTTGCCAGTAATTGATCGAATTGAAAAATTAGAACCTGGTTTGATGCCATCTTTGGTTCAGAAAGCTGGTGAACAGGGCTTATTGTCAACCTCCTTTCCCGAGCAATATGGTGGATTGGGAAAAGACTTTATTACTTCCACGATTGTAAACGAAGGAATTGGAGGAGGATATTCTTTTTCTGTAGCAATTGCTGCTCATACAGGAATTGGGTCTTTACCCATACTTTATTTTGGAACTGAAGCGCAAAAAGATAAATACATTCCAAAATTAGCTAGTGGTGAATGGAAGGGTGCTTATGGCTTAACAGAGCCAAATAGTGGTAGTGATGCCTTAGGGGCAAAGAGTACAGCGAAGCTGAGTGAGGATGGGAAATATTATCTTTTAAATGGTCAAAAATGCTGGATCACCAATGGTGGCTTTGCAGATGTATATACTGTGTTTGCTAAAATTGATGGCGATAAGTTTACAGCCTTCATTTTGGAGCGTGGAATGGAAGGTTTTACCCAGGGACCTGAAGAACACAAAATGGGTATCAAAGGTTCATCTACCGTACAACTCTATTTCCAGGATTGTAAAGTTCCGGTTGAAAATGTATTAGGAGAAATCGGCAAGGGCCATATTATTGCATTCAATATTCTGAACATTGGCAGATTAAAACTTTGCGCAGCTACATTAGGTGGTGCAAAAAAAGCAGCGGATGTGTCAACACAGTATGCGATTGACCGTGAGCAGTTTAAAATATCCATTTCTAAATTTGGAGCCATCAAGCATAAGCTGGGCGAAATGGCTATTCGATTATTTGTTTGTGAATCTGCTTTATATCGAACTGCTAAATGGATCGATGAAGCAGAACATTCTCTAAAAGCCGAAGGCAAGACCTTTGCAGAATCATTATTAGGCGCAGCTGAAGAATTTGCCATTGAGTGTGCGATGCTAAAAGTTTATGGAAGTGAAACGCTTGATTTTGTGGTGGATGAAGGAGTTCAAATACACGGAGGTAATGGATTTAGCGATGAATATCAGATTTCAAGAGCTTACCGCGATAGCAGAATTAACAGGATTTATGAAGGCACCAATGAAATTAATCGATTGTTAACAGTAGATATGGTGTTGAAACGTGCGATGAAGGGGAAACTCGATCTTATGGGACCGGCAATTGCTGTTCAGAAAGAACTTATGAGTATCCCAGATTTCAATAGCGATGAGGATGGCGTATTTGTAAAAGAGCGTAAATATATCGCAAACTTCAAAAAAGCCATTCTAATGGTTGCAGGTGCTGCAGTTCAAAAACTCATGATGACCTTAGATAAGGAACAAGAGGTACTCATGAATATTGCCGATATGAGCATTGATGTATTTAATGCAGAAAGTGCTTTATTGAGGGTCATGAAGCTTACAGCAACAAAGGGAGAAGTTGAAACCACGGTTCAAGCAGATATTATGAGAACCTATGTCTACGACGCCGCAGATAGGATCAATAAGGCAGGAAAAGACGCTCTAAACAGCTTTGCAGAAGGCGACGAGCTCAGAATGATGCACATTGGTTTAAAAAGGTTCACTAAAGTAGAACCTTTTAATAGCAAAGATGCCCGCAGAAGAATAGCCGACAAGATGATCGCAAATAAAGGGTATAAATTCTAAATAAAATTTGGAGAGTATCCGAAAATTACTCTAAATTTAACAAATCGATAATCTTACGATTGCTTGCTCAGATAAGGCCTTAGTATCAAAAATACTAAGGTCTTTTCTTTTTCAGATAAACTCCAATATTCATTGACATTACTGTTTATTTTCTAGTTATTTCATGTCGGAATTTTTTATCTTCAATCTATGAGAGGAATTTTACTAGTCACTTTTTTGTTTATCCATATTTTTATTTTTGCTCAAAAAAATGAAACAAATTATTGGATAGGTAAATCAACTGGAAAATTGCCTGCACTTTTATATGGTACGGGAGATGATAGACTTGGAGGAACTAAATTGGGATATATTGACAGCAATATTCTTTTAAGGGTAATTGATTCTGCTAAAGAACTATATACCATTCAACTTTCTAAATTTCATAGCGCCTTTATTGAGAAATCCTATATCAGGCATGATTCTGTTTTTTCAACTAAACCTTTTCATTTAACCGGCTCTTTTTTAGTGAAAGGCGATTCTTTATATGATTATGTAAGTATGCATATGGACGAACATCTTCCGTATAAATCCTGGATGGAAGTTGAGCCTTCGAAGATCTTGGTTGATATATATGGGGTTCAAACCAATACTAACTGGATCACACAATTGCAATCAGTAAAAGAAATCAAAAACGTATATTATAATCAGGTAGAAGATGATGTGGTACGGGTAACTATCGAGCTGAAACATGCACAGCATTGGGGTTATAGTCTATCTTATGTGGGTAATAATTTGGTGCTTCGTGTAAAAAGGCAGCCAGCTATTTTGGATTTAAAGAAGATGGTAATTGCTATCGATGCGGGTCATGGCGGTAATAATTCTGGAACAGATGGGATTAAAAGAAAAACAAGCGAAAAAGAATACACTTTACTTTATGCAAAATCGTTAGAAAAAAATTTGAAAAAATTGGGTGTGAAAAAAGTAATCATGACTAGAACAACTGATACTAGTTTTGATAACAAAGACCGAATCTTATTTCTTCAACAACAGAATCCTGACTTTTTAATTAGCCTTCATTTTAACTCATCTGAAAATGAATCTGTTTCTGGTGTTAGTACTTATTATAAACATATTGGTTTTCGCCCCTTGTCTCAAGCCATTTTAAAAAGAATGTTGGAATTAAAAATCAATGAATTCGGAAATGTTGGAAACTTCAACTTCACCTTAAATCAACCAACTGATTTTCCCAATGTACTTTTAGAGATTGCTTTTCTTAGTAATGTTGATGATGAAAAGAAAGTTATCGATACAAAATTTAGACAAGACGTTTCTCTTAAAATCATTCTTGGTATTCAAGATTGGTTTAAACTAAACAAGTAAATAGTTGTTGATCAATATTATTCAAATTAAAATCATGAACATCTCTAAGTATTCTTTCATATACCTGATATTATTGGCTTTTATGGCTTGTAACAGTGTTGAAAAGCAAGCTACTGAGGATATTCTAACCAAAAACATTGACAGTTCGGTTAGTCCGGGTGCCGATTTTTTTCTTTTTGCAAATGGGAAATGGATTAAAAATAACCCAATTCCAGCTTCGGAAAGTAGCTGGGGAGTAGGACATTTAGTGCAGAATGATATTTATTTACGATTAAAAAATATCAATGAAAAAGCAGCACTTGAAAAAGCAACCCTGGGATCAGTATCTCAAAAAGTTGGTGACTTTTGGGTAACTGCAATGGATTCTATTTTAGCTGATAAACAAGGGTTGCTTCCAATTACTCCTTATTTACAAAGTATTCAATCCATTTCCAGTATAGACCAATTAGTCTCCATGGCTTCTCTGATGCATAAACAAGGGAGTGATGTGTTTTTTGATGCAGGTGTTGGTCAGGACGAAAAAAATAGCGAGAAAAATATGTACCATCTTTTTCAAGGTGGTTTGGGTATGCCCAACAGAGATTATTATTTTAATACTGATGCTAAAACTTTGGCAGTTCGTAAAGCCTATCTACATTATTTGTTTGTAACCTTTAAACAATTAGGAGAGGATAGTATTAACGCTACTCTATTTTCTAAACATGTGTTCGATCTGGAAACTAAACTAGCCAAGGCTTCTCGAAAATTAGGAGACTTACGCGATCCCTATAAAAATTATAATAAAATAGATCTTATTGGGTTACAAAAGACTTGCCCTGTTTTTTTATGGAATAATTATTTCAAACTGATTGGGTTAGAAAAAATTGATTCTGTAATTGTTGGTCAGCCCGAATTTTTAACTGCATTGAGTACTGAATTAAATGCTACTCCAATAGCTATTTGGAAGAATTATTTACGCTTTCATTTAGTAAAAAGCAACGCTAATTTTCTCGACAATAAAAGTTTGATAAATTCATTTACTTACACTCAAACACTTAGAGGAGTGAGTGAACCTAAGCCCAGATGGAAAAGAGTTTTGGACGCAGAGGAATCAGCAATGGGGGAAGCTTTGGGTCAATTATTTGTAAAAGAATATTTTAATGAGCAAGCAAAAGCCAGGTATTCAAAGTTAGTGGAAGATATTCGCGCAGCTTATAAAGAAAGAATTGCCAAGTTGAGTTGGATGTCGGATAGCACGAAACAAAAAGCTTATTGGAAGTTGTCAAAAATCACCAAGAAAGTTGGTTACCCGGATAAGTGGCGCGACTTTAGTTCTCTTAAAATTGATAGAAGTTCTTATGCAACTAATATGATTCGCGCTAGAGAATGGTGGTTTAACGACAATATTGCCAAATATGGTAAACCAGTTGATAGAACATTGTGGGATATGTCGCCCCAAACTTACAATGCTTATTATAATCCTAGTAATAATGAAATTGTATTACCAGCTGGACAATTTGCAGTACCAGGAATGAAAGACGCCGATTTAGATGATGCATTTGTATATGGTTATGCAGGTGCTTCCACAATTGGACATGAGATGACGCATGGTTTTGACGATCAGGGACGCCAGTTTGATGCTGCAGGAAATCTTAAAAATTGGTGGCAGGATTCTGATGGCAAACAGTTTAAGGAAAGAGCAGCCAAAATTATTAATCAGTTCAATGAGTTTATTCCTGTAGATAGTTTGCATGTGAATGGGGATGCCACACAAGGCGAAAATATTGCGGATTTAGGTGGGCTTTTATTAGGATTGGATGCTTTGAAAAAAACAGAAACCTTTAAAAAAGGAGAAAAAATAAATGGATATACTCCCTTACAGCGCTACTTTCTAGGGTATACTTACGGTTGGTTAGATGTGAGCAGAAAAGAACTATTAGCAAATCAGGTACGTGTGGATGTACACGCTCCTTCAAAAGAGCGTGTAAATGGACCATTTGTAAATATCCCTGAATTCTATGAAGCATTTGGCATTAAGCCAACAGATAAAATGTTTAGAGCAGATAGTTTAAGGGTAAAAATCTGGTAAGCTTAGTGTTTAATAAATCGTTCAAAAAATTCCATGGTTCTAAGCATTTGGTCAATCCGTTGACGGTTGTTTCCAGAACGGGTTAGCTCGTGTGTACCACCGGGATGGCGAACATATTCTACTGTTCTCCCTAGAATCTTAAGACTTCTGTATAACATTTCACCTTCAATAACTCCGGTTCTAAGGTCGTTTTCACCATGGAAAATAATATAGGGTGTATGTATATCGGCTACATACGTAATAGGAGATTCTCTTTCCAAAATTGTTTTAGTGGTAGTTTCCCAAGGATATCCCCCAAAATAATTAGGCACTAATCTCCAGGCGTTGCCTTCACCAAAAAATGTAGAAAGATCGTAAACACCACGTTGTGAGCAAGCTGCTTTAAAGCGTTGATCATGTCCTACAATCCAGGCAACTAAATAACCTGCATACGATCCTCCGGTAACGGCTAATCTTGAAGTATCTATAAATCCAAGCTCCACAGATTTATCCAGATAAGTAAGTACATCATAAGTAGGCCCCTTACCCCAATCATTAATATTTGCTCTCAAAAAGCTAGCACCATATCCGCCAGAACCTCTGGGATTGCCATATACAACTGCATAACCCTTACTCGCATAATACTGAAACTCGTGCCACATTGATGCTTCACCGGGTCCCCACATCGCCGAGGGGCCACCATGAATATCTAAAATTGCAGGATATTTTTTCCCTGCTTCAAAATTGATGGGCTTCATTACCCAATATTCTACAGTCAAACCTTTCTCATTAACAAAGCTCATTTTTTCGGGAAAACTTAATTGCTTGTTTGCTAACCAGCCTGTGTTGAAATTGCTAATACGATTTGATTTCTTCAAAGAAGCATCAGAAAGAAATAATTCAGATGGATTGGAAACTTCAGTCTTCACAAACAGCAATCGATTTTTATTTAAATCGAAAGAGAGTATGCCAGCATTAAAATCAGATAAGGCTTCCGCTTTTTTACTGCTGATATTGATGCGATAAAGTGGTTGTCCTCCATTTGATTGTGCAGTGAAATAAATCCATTGTTCATCGGCAGTCCAGATTAGTCCGCCTTTATTTCGATCGAAAGGTAAAACTTGAATATCTTTTTCAGATCCATTTAGAGGAATGATGGCCAATTGAGGGACATCTACAAATGAAGTATTGCCAAATTGAAAGGCTAACCATTTTCCTGATGGGGATATTTTTGCACTGCTGTATTGCATTCCCTTAGCCCCTAGTATTTTTTGCAGATTGGCCCCCTTTATATCAGATAGATAGATCTCAGATTCTAAAGCCCGGTCGGGATGTTGTAGAGAATCTCTATTCCCAGTGATGATCAATTGTGTACCATCTGGAGTGAAATCTACAGCAGAATATCTGTAGAATCCATGTGTAACGGAAATAATTTGATTGCCATTAGTGATGGGGGCAATGAAAAAATGGTTGAAAGAAATATCTGATGTAGTGGTGCTTTCTTCTTGAAAATTCAATTTGTTGATCACTTTGGCCTTCTTATCTATTGCATTGTTTTCGAGATAGGCCCTTACTTCATCGAGGTTTCCGTCTGGATCTGGTTTAGCATTATTGGGTAAGAATTGTTGGTTTTGATTAAATCCTGGTTTTTCGAAAGGCCATTTTGGAATTTCTTTTCCCGGGTTAAGGAGGGTATCCTTCATAAGTTCTCTCAAAGAAATAGAGGCAGCAAATAAAATTTGTGTACCATCAGGACTCCATTTAGGACTGGTAGCTCCATATTTAAATTTAGTGAACTGTATAGGTTCACCACCAGAAAGCGACATTAAAAAAATCTGTGGTTTAGCATCAACCACTCTTACAAAAGCCAGTTGTGTACCATCTGGGCTCCATGCGGGTTGAGAGGCATTGTCTTTAAAAGTATAAGCTTTCGGTGCTGATTCCCCATCAGTATTTACCAGATATAATTGATTCAAGTATTTAGATTCCCATTTATTATCAGCCTCAGGTTCAATACTATTTACAACAAAAGCGGCCTGTTTGCCATCAGGGCTGATGGTAACTGCACTTAACTGTTTGATTTTCAGCATATCAGTTACTTTAATAGGCTCCTTGCCTGTTTGAGCAAATGACTGTTGAAAGCTGAATAGAAGGATCACTAAATAAATATTTTTCATGTTCTTTATTTGAGGGATTAAAGTACAAATAAATGGTTAAGACTAAGCTTCTGTTTGTACTTTTATAATCAAAATTTAAACAATGAGCGAATTAGTCAACGAGTTCAATGATTATCGTGAAAAGATGAATGAAGTGATACTGGAAAAGAATAATCTAGTCATGAAGAGACTTTGGAATTTAGACACCAATACATACAATGCAGGTGCTTTGGATAAAAAGACAAAAGAGATGTTAGGATTGGTTTCTAGCATGGTATTACGTTGTGATGATTGTATTAAATACCATTTGGGAAAGTGTTTTGAACTTGGGGTAAATACCGAGGAGTTGTATGAAATATTTGCTGTTGCAAATATTGTTGGAGGCACCATTGTGATTCCCCATACAAGAAGAGCTGCGGAATTCTGGGAAGAGCTTTTGAAAGGATAAGCCAAAAATTAAAGTTAAGATGCATTATTTAGCGGGTTGCTACTTTATAATATCGTAACTTTAGCGGCAATATTTTGATTCAATTCTTTTGTCCTTATATAAAATCTATCAAATGAGTGAAACTGCAACAGCGGCGCCTGTTTTGACCGCTAAAGATTTTGCAACTGATCAGGAAGTACGTTGGTGTCCTGGATGTGGTGATTATTCCATTCTGGCTCAAGTTCAAAAAGTAATGCCAACAATTGGTGTTGCGAAAGAAAATATTGCCATCATCAGTGGTATTGGATGTAGTAGTCGTTTTCCCTATTATATGAATACATTCGGGATGCATTCTATTCACGGACGAGCTACTGCTATCGCTAGTGGTTTAAAAGCAAGCCGCCCTGAATTAAGTGTTTGGATTGTTTCTGGAGATGGTGATAGCATGAGTATTGGTGGTAATCACACCATTCACATGCTACGCAGAAATCTGGATGTAAATTTATTGGTGTTCAATAATCAGATTTATGGTTTAACCAAAGGTCAGTATTCACCAACATCTGAACAACACAAGGTTACAAAGTCAAGCCCGTTTGGAAGCATCGATCATCCATTTAATCCATTAGCATTAGCACTTGGTGCAGATGCTACTTTTATTGGAAGAAGTATGGATCGTGATCCCAAGCATTTGCAATATATGTTAACCCGTGCGAATCAGCACAAGGGTTCTTCTTTCTTAGAGATCTATCAGAATTGTAACATCTTCAATGATGGAGCGTATGAAATCTTTACTGAAAAATCAACCAAAGCAGAACAAGGTTTGTATTTGGAGCATGGTAAACCATTGGTTTTTGGAGCCAATCAACAATATGGTATTAAAATAGAAGGAATGAAACCGGTAGTGGTGGATCTTGATGGCACTATTAGCTTAGATGATTTATGGATTCATGATGAACATGATTTTTATAAAGCACAAGCTTTGGTAAGAATGTTTGATGATCCGAATAAATCGGGCAAACATTTTCCTCGTCCATTCGGTGTGTTTTATCAAACTGATAGAGCCTGTTATGAAGATGATATGGCAATGCAAATCGAAGAAACCATTGCTAGTAAAGGCAAAGGCGATTTAGATAAATTAATTCGTGGTAAAGAAGTTTGGGAAATAGTTTAATTTAAAAAATTAATAGTGAAAGCCCCATTTCAAATTTAATGAATGGGGCTTTTCTTTATTCAAACTGTAAATTCTCAAATACTTACTATGTCATTTCTGATGGCATACAATACCAAACCAATACGCGTTTGCACATTTAATTTTTGAAACAGTGCATCCCGGTAACCATCGATTGTTCTAGGGCTTAGAAACATAGTATCTGCTATTTGTTTGTACGACATATCACTACAAACACGCTTTAAAAATTCCGATTCTCTTTCTGTTAATTCAGCTTTCCTTTTAAATGATTCTTGGTCTTCTTCAAATTGATTATTCATACAATGGATGATATTAGAACACATGAGTTCGTTCAGGTAAATTCCTTTTACAACTAAGCTGTCTAAAGCAGTTCTTAATTCTTGGGGCTCACTATCTTTAAGGATATAACCTTTCGCCCCATTTTTCAGCATTTTAATGATAGATCTTTCTTCATTTAACATACTGAGTGCTAAAACTTTAATTCCAGGATAATGGGTAAATAACCACCTAGCAGTTTCGTAGCCATTCATTTCAGGCATACTAATATCTAATAACACAATGCCGGGTAAATTATTCGGATTAAGACTATTCACAAACTCCTTACCATTGTTAGCTTCTGAAATGATTTTGTATTCAGAGAATGAATTGATGATGATAGACAACCCTCTTCTAAAAAGAATATGGTCATCTACGATAGCAATTTTAGTCATAGCGTTAATTTTCTAAAAATAGCAACAGAGATATCTGTCCCGGGGAAACTGATAAATAAGCTGCTAAAATCGCATAGCGAATTTCTAACAAGTATTTTAAAAAAGCCATGATTTTTTAACTGAATTAATAGGGTGAAAACACCGAAAAAATTCCGTGTTTTCTACGTTGGTTTATAATTTGTACGCCCCTACTTTTACCATGGATAAACTGCAGTTGGCTATTACCAATACACCTTTCTAGGTAAACAGTTTCATTGGGGGTTACAAACCAAAAAGAGGTGGCTTTTTGCCACCTCTTTTTATTTTAATTGGCATAATAGGTTTGATATACTTTAACTTTGTTATGTTAGATTCATTCTCTTATGCTATTGCAAGTACACCCTGATAATCCCAACCCCAGATATCTGAAAATGATCATTGATTGTTTATTGTCAGGTGGGGTAATTATTTATCCTACAGATACCATTTATGGTTTGGGATGCGATATTTTTCAACAAAAAGCGATTGCTCGAATTGCACTTATTAAGCAAGTTGATCCTGCTAAAGCACAATTAAGTTTTATATGTAACGACCTTAGCGATTTAAGTAAATACACTAAAAGTATTGGCACTCCACTTTATCGTTTATTAAAAAATTATTTACCTGGTCCTTACACTTTTATATTACCTGCAAGCAAAGAAGTACCCAAAATTTTGCAAAGTAAAAAAAGTACGATTGGACTGAGGATTCCAGATAACAATATCGCAAGAACGATTGTACAACAATTGGATCATCCAATTTTATCTGCTTCTTTGCCAGGAGAAATGGTAGAAGAGTATACAGATCCAGATCTGATTTATGAAAATTTCAAGAATTTAGTGGATATAGTTATTGATGGTGGTATTGGTGGAATGATACCTTCCACTATTATTGATTGTACCAAAGAATCTTATGAATTAATTCGTGAAGGGGCAGGTGTCTGGGAAGAATAGTCCATTTTTTAACTTACATGATAGATAATATTGATGTGGTTATTTAAATTTCTTAATAAGAAGCAGTTTAATATTAATTTAAAAAGAATATACAATGGTTTTACAAAATAATAGACCCATTTCACAAAATGAATATTTGAAAATCAAAACATTCCCTATAAATTTGATATAGTTTCAATAACCGGGGGGGAATTGAAATACTAAAGCCTTGCAATTGCAGGGCTTTATTTATTTGGAGATTTATTTAAATTAAATAAATCAGGAGGAACTGGTAAAATCGAGAAACTTTTTCGATGGTATTTACATAAACCTATTTCAGCAATGGCATTTCTATGATCTAGTGTGCCATATCCTTTATTACTAATCCAATTATAAGCGGGGAATTTTTTATGAAGTTTTTTCATTAGTTCATCCCGATGCGTTTTTGCCAGAATGCTGGCTGCAGCTATACTAGCATACTTACCATCCCCTTTTATGACACATTGATGAGGGATCTTCTGATAGTTTCGAAATCGATTCCCATCAATTAATAAAAAATCAGGTTTAATTTTTAGTTGTTGAATGGCCAAATGCATTGCTTTAATAGATGCTTTTAAAATATTGATTCGATCTATTTCATCATGCTCTACTCTGGCAACTGCCCAAGCTAATGCACTATTTTCAATCACTTCTTTTAAGATGAGTCTGTTCTTTTCCGATACTTTTTTACTGTCGTTCAAAAGCGGGTGATAGAAGTCTTTCCGAAGAATAACCGCAGCTGCAAAAACAGGTCCGGCATAACAACCCCTGCCAGCTTCATCACAGCCTGCTTCAATAAGATGATTGTTCTGGTATGCCAATAACATGTAGTTAAAATTCCCGAAATTTTGGAATAGTATCAAATTCATTTTGCAAATGCTATCATAGAAAAAATATAGAACTAACTTTGCTCTCTTTGAAAATGTATTTTATGCATAAAATTGATAGGTCTTCAAAATTAGTGGCAACCTGGCTCTTGATCGGAGTAGGGATGACGGTGATACAAATCGCACTTGGAGGAATTACTCGTTTAACTGGTAGTGGTTTGTCGATTACTCAATGGGATGTAGTTACTGGTGCCCTGCCTCCACTCAATGAGCAGCAGTGGGTTTTAGAATTTAATAAATATCGTCAAACTCCACAGTTTCAATATTTAAATTTTGAATTCACGGTTTCTGATTTCAAATTTATTTTTTTCTGGGAATGGTTTCATCGCTTATGGGCAAGAACTATTGGTTTAGTGTTTGCAGCTGGCTTTATTTATTTCTTAATTAAGAGACATTTTAAAAAAGAAATGGTACAACCATTATTATTCTTATTTGCTTTGGGTGCTCTTCAGGGTGTAATAGGATGGGTAATGGTTGCTAGTGGGTTAACGGGTGATGCAGTTTATGTAAAACCAACCCGATTGGCGTTACACTTTATTTTTGCATTGGGATTGTTGTCTTATACTTATTGGTTTGCTTTAAGTTTATTGGTAAAACCTCAGCAAATGATCATTAACTCTAGCATACGTAAATGGAATCTTGTATTAATTGCATTGTTAATACTCCAATTATTATATGGCGCATTAATGGCAGGACACAAAGCGGCAAATATTGCTGCAACCTGGCCAACTATAAATGGAGCATGGATACCAGAACATTTAATTAATGATAATAGTTTTTTGATTAATGCAATTGACAATAAAATATGGGTTCATTTTGTACATCGTGGTCTGGCCTATCTTTTATTGGTAATGATCTCTTTATGGTCTTTAAAGTTGTACAAAACTAAAGGTGGCGTGCTTTTCAATTATCTACGTACAATGCCTATTGCTATTATTCTTATACAGGTTTTATTAGGCATCTTAACAGTGTTGTCGAGTGCTCATATCATTGCCGGAACTTGGGGAATGTTCGAATGGATGGCGGAATTGCATCAATTAGTAGGAATGTTATTACTGTTAGTTTTAGTAACTATGTTATTTGTAATTCGTCCTCAGCATAGGTAAATTCATCAATGCTATTAGGGTTGTATTAAATTAAAACAACTAGGAATAATTTCGATATTAAATTCTGCTGCAGTTTCTTTTGGTTCTCCATCTATATGAAAAGGAGCATGCTTATTATTTTTTATAGTTAACCCCTTTGTTTGAAAATACAAGATATTATTAGTACTAAGATTTTCTACCAGTTCAGTTAATTTATTATTACCTCTAATTTGTTTTAAAACTGCAAATGGCATTTTTGCTTTATTCATTTTTTGAACAACTACTATGTCTAATAAACCGTCATTTAAACTGGCTTGAGGAGCAATGGTAACATTATTTCCAAATTGATTGCTGTTTGCAATACTAATAAAATAAGCATCTGTGAAAAATGAAAAATTTTCCAAAACAACTTCAAATTGATAGGGGTGAGCTTTAAAATAATTGATAAGACTTTGTTGGGTATATGTCATCAATCCTCTCGAAGCTTTGTTTGAAAAATCATGTGCTACTTGTGCATCAAACCCAATTCCACTAAGCATACAAGAAAATTGATGATTGATCAGAAACGCATCGATTGGTTTCGATTCTCCTTTAATTATTAGTTGAATGGCATCAACAGGTTTTTTTGGAATACCTGCAGCCAGAGCCAAACCATTACCTGATCCAACAGGTATGATGCCGAATTGAACTTTAGTATCACGCAATGCATTGACTACTTGATTAACGGTGCCGTCGCCACCAATCATTACAATGTCTGTGATTTCATCGGTCTCAATCTTATCTTTTATTTCATCATAATCACCAGAAACATTTGTGAAAATAAACTCAAATGGAATTTCCTTTGCCTGCATTTCAGTATGCACCAGTCGGAGAATTTCATCTTTTTTGGTATTGCCTGAAATAGGGTTGACTAAAAAGTTGATCTTTCTCTTCATAAAATCTATATCAAATATATTTTTTGGAGTTAGGTGATTACCATTTAAGTAATGCAGAAGCCCAGGTAAATCCACTTCCAAATGCAGCTAAGCAAACTAAATCACCTTCTTTAATTTTTCCATTCTGCCAAGCTTCACACAATGCAATTGGTACCGATGCTGCAGTAGTGTTACCATATCTCATGATGTTATTGTATACCTGATCATCGCGAAGTTTAAGTTTCTGTTGTACAAACTGACTAATGCGAAGATTTGCTTGGTGCGGTATGAGTATATTAAGATCTTCAGTGGTATAACCATTTTTAGTAAGTGCTTCAACAATTACTTCCGGGAATTTCACAATTGCTTTTTTAAATACAGTGGGTCCGTCCATGAATGGAAATAATTGAGCGTTATCAATCATTTGATGACTCATAAACATTTCTCCAATTTCAGCCTCATCGAAATCTGCTACTGGCGTTTCCACCCAATGGTTTGCATGTGACCCAGGATTATACTGTGCTAATATTTCTGCACTCGCGCCATCGCTATGTAAGTGAGTACTTAAAATTCCTTGATTATTTTTTTCAGTCGGCTGTAAAACAACAGCACCTGCACCATCGCCAAAAATAACTGAAACATTTCTGCCTCTTGTACTAAAATCTAATCCCATACTATGCTTTTCAGCACCTATTACTAATATGTTTTTATACATACCAGTTTTAATAAACTGATCGGCCACACTAATGGCATATAGAAAGCCGCTACATTGGTTGCGAATATCCAATGCACCTACTTCTTTCATATTCATTGCTCTTTGAACTAGCACACCACAACCAGGAAAATAATAATCTGGCGATAGTGTTGCAAAAACGATAAAATCAATATCCTGTGCAGTAATACCCGCTCTTTCAATGGCAATTTTTGCAGCTTCCACTGCCATGGTGGTTGTAGTTTCTTCAGTACGCTTTGCAAATCTTCTTTCTTGAATACCTGTTCTTTCTTGAATCCAGTTATCGTCAGTATCCATCCACTTTTTCAAATCATTATTAGTAACTACTTTTTCTGGAACATACATTCCAATACCTGCAATTTTACTGAGTGGCATAACAGTCGTTTTAATTAAGTGTGACGAAGATAAGAGAATTTAAAATCGTCATTATCCTTTATTTTATGACATTCATATGCATGCTTTCCTGCATAAAACGGATGGTTTCCTGTTCAACTCCAATTACATCTTTAGATAAAATGGGAGAAGCTAGTACATGATTTCCAGTATTAGGCATCGCAATTGCTCGTTTAGATTCTTTAGAGGTCCCTAATTGATCAAACATATTTTTTGTAGCACTAACCTTTACTACTGGGTCCTGATTTTTTTCATCCTTATAATAATAGAGTGTTAATACGGGTTGAGTAACTGAATGGAAAGTGGCCGTTGTCATTTTGGTTTCCAATAATTCTTCCAAGGATGCAATTGCTTCTAATCGATATTTTGTATTCCAGTATTTTGCATACAAGGTGTCGGCAGTAATAAAATTATACTTTGAGCCTTTTACGAGTCTTGCAATCTGTAAGCCCCAAGGGTTATTTAAAAGCCATGCGTTTGGATCATTTATTGCTATGTTGGGGGAGTACAAAATCAATCCAGCTACTTCAGGATAGGTAGCTGCTAATTGCAATGCCAATGTGCCTCCAGTGGATGTGCCCATTAAAATTACTTTCTCGCCTAATTGTTTTCCAATGGCATAGGCTTCTTTGGCAGTTTCCCATAAATTATCTGCCGTCATATTAATTAAAGCATCAGCAGTATCAATACCATGTTGCGACAAACGTGCTAAATATAAATTACATCCAAATTTTTTTGCGATATCCAAATGTGCAGGTGCTCCTTCCATTTTGCTAGCACTAAATCCGTGCAAATAAACTAGGGCGTATGGTGTTTTTTTCTTGGTGCTAGTATCTGCCCAAACTATTTCTGCTTCGTTATCTTTTTTTAAGATATGTTTAGATTCTTCTTGTTTTATATAATTGATTAAAGCTGTTGGTTCGGTAGGTACTGTTGGTAATTCCTTCGAGTAAATTGGATGTGCAGGATGAGGCCCCAACCAATAAACAATTAAAAATACCAGAGTAATTGCTAAAAATATATTAAGCAAACGCATGTAAAAACAATTTTATTTGAGAAATTAAATTAGCTGAAAATATTGAATGCGTGTAGGAAAGCTGATTAATTGGTTTAATAATTTAACTATATTGGCTTACCAAAATTGCTATATGACTGCTCCAAAACGATTTCTTGCCCTAGATGTTTTTAGAGGGATGACCATTTGCCTGATGATTATTGTAAATACCCCTGGCAATGATATGTCTTTCGCTCCTTTGCAACACGCCAAATGGCATGGCTTTACGCCAACTGATTTAGTTTTTCCTTCCTTTCTTTTTGCTGTAGGAAATGCCATGAGTTTTGTAATGCCGAAATGGGCGGGAATGACTCAGCCTGCAATTCTTGGCAAAATATTTAAAAGAACAGTTCTTATTTTCTTACTGGGTTTTCTTATGTATTGGTTTCCATTTGTGCGTTTTGATGCAAACCATCAAATAGTGCTAGCACCTTTAAGCGATACCAGAATTTTAGGTGTTCTACAAAGAATAGCACTCTGTTATGGAATAGGATCTTTAATGATTTATTTTTTAAAACCCCGGTTAGCTCTAATAGTGAGTATCTTATTTCTTTTCCTTTATTGGGGTTTGTGTATTTGGTTCGGAGACCCATCCGATCCTCTTAGCATTACAGGAAATGCAGGATTGAAACTAGATCTTTGGCTTTTCGGTGAAGCACATCTATATCATGGTGAGGGCTTTGCCTTTGACCCAGAAGGTTTATTAAGTACTTTACCAGCCATTGCGAATGTTGTAGCTGGATTTACTGTTGGTTCGTGGGTACAGAAAAAGGGCAAAGAATATGAAGGTATTGCAAAGTTATTATTGACAGGAGCCTTGCTATTATTCCTGGCATACTGCTGGAATATGGTATTCCCTATCAACAAAAAATTATGGACGTCCTCCTTTGTTTTGATTACTGTAGGACTAGATTGTATCATTTTATCGGCTATTATCTACTTAATCGACTTTAAAAATAAAACCAGGTTCACTTATTTTTTTGAGGTATTGGGTAAGAACCCATTGTTCGTGTATCTGCTTTCTGAAATCCTAGTAATCTGCCTGTATATGATTCCAATGGGAAATAACTTAAATCTATTCACATGGATATATATAAACATTTTTGATTATGCGGGAAATTATTACGGCTCTCTCTTATTTTCTATCTGTTATATGTTGCTTTGTTGGTCTGTCGGTTACTTCTTAGATAAGCGTAAAATCTATGTTCGGGTGTAGCCATTCTATTAAGTTTTAAGTTGCCCATTGCCCTCCGGTCTTAAAGCCGTACCTTTGCAGCCTTAAAATTTTACATGGAAATAAGAAATATTGCTATCATCGCCCACGTAGATCATGGCAAAACAACATTAGTAGATCGAATTTTACAGACTACTAAAGTATTTAGAGACAATCAGGATACTGGTGATCTGATTATGGATAGTAACGATCTTGAAAGAGAAAGAGGTATTACCATATTCAGTAAAAATGCTGCTGTTACCTATAAAGGGGTAAAAATAAATGTAATTGATACACCGGGTCACTCTGACTTTGGTGGTGAAGTGGAGCGTGTTTTGAAAATGGCTGATGGAGTAATCCTATTGGTTGATGCATTCGAAGGGCCGATGCCACAAACTCGTTTTGTATTACAGAAAGCCTTGCATCTGAATTTGAAGCCAATCGTAGTTATTAATAAAGTAGATAAAGCAAACTGTCGTCCTGATGAAGTCCACGATGCTGTTTTTGAATTATTCTTTAACCTTGATGCTACAGAAGAGCAATTGAATTTCCCTACTTTTTATGGTAGTGGTAAAAACGGTTGGTTCAATGATTCATTAACACAGACCGAAGACATTCTTCCATTAATGGATGGTATCATTAAATATGTACCAGAACCAAAAATTACCGAAGGAACTTTACAAATGCAGATTACTTCTTTGGATTATTCTTCATTCTTAGGAAGAATTGCCATTGGAAAAGTAACTCGTGGTTTTATCAAAGAAGGACAGACTATTGCTTTGGTTCAGGGTGATGGAACATTCAAGAGAAGTAAAGTAAAAGAGTTATATGTATTTGAGGGAATGGGTAAACGTAAGGTAACAGAAGTGTTATCTGGCGATTTATGTGCTGTAGTAGGATTAGACGATTTTAATATTGGAGATACTATTGCTGATATTGAAAATCCAGAACCTTTACCAGTAATTAGTGTGGATGAGCCTACCATGAGTATGACATTCAGTATTAACAACTCACCGTTTTTTGGTAAAGATGGTAAGTTTGTTACCTCACGTCACTTGCGTGATCGTTTAATGAAAGAGACAGAAAAGAACTTGGCGCTTCGCGTAGAAGATACAGATAGTGCGGATAGTTTCTTGGTTTTTGGTCGCGGTATATTACACCTGGGTATCCTTGTTGAAACAATGCGTCGTGAAGGATATGAATTAACGGTTGGTAATCCACAAGTATTGGTTAAACAAATTGACGGAAAGAAACACGAGCCATATGAAAATTTGGTGGTGGATGTTCCTGCAGAGTTTAGTGGTAAAGTAATTGACTTGGTTACTCAACGTAAAGGTGAAATGCAGATCATGGAAAGCAAAGGTGAGATGCAACACTTGGAGTTTGAAATACCTTCTCGTGGATTGATTGGTTTACGTTCTCAAATGCTTACAAACACTGCTGGTGAGGCTGTAATGGCACATCGCTTTATTGAATACAAGCCTTGGAAAGGACCAATTCCTGGAAGAAGTAATGGCGTTTTGATTGCTAAATTTGGTGGGACAACTACCGCTTATTCTATTGATAAATTACAAGATCGTGGTTCTTTCTTTATTGAACCAAGCGATGAGGTTTATGCTGGCCAGGTTATTGCCGAGCATATCAAACCAGGTGATTTGAATGTGAATGCTGTGGAAATGAAGAAACTAACTAACCACCGTGCGAGCGGAAGTGATGATAGTGTTCGTATAGTTCCAAAATTGCAATTTACTTTGGAAGAGTGTATGGAATATATTCAACAAGATGAGTGTATAGAAGTTACTCCTAAAAATATTCGGATGCGTAAAGTGGTGTTGAACGAAGATGATAGAAAGAAGAGCTCTAAGAGTATGCAGAGTGAAGCAGTTGGATAATATTAACTAGTAGTATATGATCCCTGGCAATTGCCGGGGATTTTTTTTGCTTTTTAGGAAATATTTAGGCAAATAAAAAACCTTAGATCCTAAGAACTTACTTAATATTGAATCTCTCTAATGATAAATCTTGCCATGAAAAAGTTGACGCACACATTCCTATTTGCCCTTTTATTGCTATCGTTGATTTCTTGTAATAAAACAGCTCCAGTAGTAACAATGACAAATCTTCGATTTATAAATTTGTCGCCAAATTCAAGTCCATTTGATGTGTATGTAAATAGCACTTTAATAGTAGGAGCAGTGAGTTATAGTGTAGCTACAAGTTATATTCCAGTTGATGCATCAGGTAGTTCATTTTCTGTGAATCAGTCTGGAACGTCGGTAAATTATTTAACGGGTAATATAAGTTTTACTCCAAACGGTTATTATAGTGCAATTGTTTATGATTCTATGGCGATTTTAAAAGGAAATATTTTCATTGACGATAGAACTGCACCTCCTGCTGGAAAATCCTTTGTTCGTTTTTTTGATTATGTGAGTGGTACTTCTTCTCTTGATATTATTAGAACAGATACTGGCACAACAAAATTATTTACAGGAAGAACTTATTTAGATCATATCAATAGCTCTACAAATGCAAATTTTGTTTACATACCAATAAATCCAGGTTCTTTCAGTGCAACAGCTGTAGTAGCTGGAACAAATGTACAAGTAGCACAGCTAGCAAATTTCACAGCAGTTGCTGGGAAGTCGTACACAATATTCCTGAATGGATTTACAAATGGAACCGGACCTCAAGGAATATTCTTAGGATCTGTTAATGATAAGTAATAGAAAAAAAGTAACACTGAGCATATTAAATATTCATCAGTGTTACTTTCATTAATTAATTCACTTATTTTTTGGTAACACTAACTTCTGAAACAGTGTTAGTTTTAACTGCCACATCAAAAATTTCTTTGTAAGAACCTTTTTCTGTATTGATAATAAAAGTAAGCTTGTTTACATCCTGGCTTGCAGGGAAAACGAATTTCTTATCAAAAGTTTTTTCAGTAAATTTATCTGAGTAGATAACTTCACCATTCTCATCTAATACATAAACTTTAAAAGACTTACCAGCTTCGTTATTAAATTTAACGTTGAAGAATAAACTTTCTTTTTCAGTACCTACGTATTTAACTTCAACTTTTTTAGTTGGGTCGATAGATAAAACTCTTGTACTACCTGTGTTTGCGCTTGCAGAAAGAAAGAACATAGCTGCTAAAACGTTGCCTAAGAAAAATCTTTTTGCGATTGTGTTGATTGATTGCTTTTTCATGTTTTTTTTAATTTTTAAGATTAAATAAATTGATAACTAAATTCTTGATGGCACAAGCAATCTGTAAAACAGATATTTTCTTCTCAGATGGTGTAGCAAAACGTAGACAAAATGATCAACTAGGCATCCTTAATTTTTGACGTTTGTCTAGGATGGTCGATTCAAGGATTAATACCCTAGATAAAAAAAGGTAACCCCATTTTTTTGAGATTACCCTACTAATTTAATTATTTCTCCCCTAATTGTCTGTATATCAGCTTTTTATAAGCTTGTTAAGATTGTGGTTTATTTAGTGTATCCCAAAGAAGATCTTTTAATTCTGTTAAACCTTTGTTAGTGATCGAAGAAATAAATAGTAATGGAATGGTTGATGGCAATTCTTTTTTTATTGCATCTTTTAATTCATCATCCAACATATCTGATTTACTGATAGCGATTACAAATTCTTTTTGTAGCAGTTCTGGATTGTATTCTTCTAATTCATTTCTTAATATTTCGAACTCCTTACGATGATCATTACTATCTGCTGGAATTAAAAATAAAAGTGCAGAGTTTCTTTCTATATGTCTTAAGAAACGATGTCCTAAACCTTTTCCTTCAGCTGCGCCTTCAATAATACCTGGTAAATCTGCAATACAAAATGATTTGTTATCGCGATATGATACCATCCCCAATTGTGGCGTTAAAGTAGTGAATGCGTAATTTGCAATTTTTGGTTTAGCAGCTGTTATTACAGAGAGTAGTGTTGATTTTCCTGCATTGGGAAATCCTACTAAACCTACGTCTGCCAATACTTTTAACTCTAATACTTTCCAACCCTCTAATCCTGGTTCACCAGGTTGTGCATGTTCAGGTGCCTGGTTAGTTGGTGTTGCAAAATTGCTATTACCTAATCCACCCCTACCACCTTTCATTAAAATAATTTCCTGACCGTCTTCTAAAATCTCTGCATCAATTTTACCTGTTTCTTCATCTCTTGCTATGGTGCCTAGTGGAACTTCGATAATAATATCTGCACCATCTTTTCCAGTGCAATTATTTTTGCTACCCATTTCTCCATCTTCTGCCAAAACATTTTTAAAGTACCGTAAGTGCAACAGAGTCCATAAATTACTATTGCCTCTTAAAATAATATGTGCCCCTCTTCCACCATCACCACCATCGGGGCCACCCATTGCAGTTAATTTATTTCGCATAAAATGACGGGAACCAGCACCTCCATGGCCGGAGTGACAAAATATACGAATGAGATCGATAAAATTACTTCTTTCAGACACGCTATAAATTCATTTAATGAGTAAATGCAGATTGCAACGTCCGAAGTTACGTTAAATAATTTTCTTGCTTGTTTTAGTACAAATAAGCAAATACTATTCGCCTTTAAATATGGGTAACCTTTTTTCTAAAAATGCATTCACCCCTTCTTTAAAATCGAAAGTAGCAGCTGCTTTCTGTTGATAATTATCTTCTAATTCTAATTGTTGCTCCATCGAATTTAAAAAGCTTTGATTCAATGCATGTTTAATGTATGCCAAAGCTTTTGTAGGCATGCTGGCAAGTGTATTTGCAATACTGGTTGATTCGCCATTAAAATTTTCATTATCGAATACTTTGTAGATCATACCCATTTGATAAGCTTCATGAGCAGTTATTTTATCGCCCAACATCATTAAGGCAGATGCTCTTTGCAAACCAATCAATCTCGGAAGGGTATAAGTACCACCGCTATCTGGAATCAATCCAATTTTAGAAAATGCTTGTATAAAGACAGCTGAATTTTTTGATACTACAATATCACAGGCTAAGGCAATATTTACTCCAGCACCAGCTGCAACACCATTCACGGCCGCAATTACTGGCTTTGGAATATTTCTGATTTTTTTTATAATAGGATTAAAATGCTCGCTTAAAATTTTATCCATACCAGGCCCATTAGGAACGATTACTTCTGATAAATCCTGCCCAGAACAAAATCCTTTCCCAGACCCAGTAATGTATAGGCATCTTACTTCTTTAATGGAAGCGGCTTCATCTAAATAATTTTGAAATAGCATAGCCATGTCTCTATTAAATGAATTTAGCTTGTCTGGTCTATTAAGTGTAATAAAGGCGATACTGTTTTCAATATGAAATAAAACGGAAGACATAGTTAAGAATTGAAAAGTGAATAGATTCTAGTTAATGACATTTAAAGTAATCAAATGGTTCTAAACAGCTACTACATTTATAAAGCGCCTTGCATGCTGTACTACTAAATTCAGAAATAAGCTTTGTTTGATTTGAACCACACTGAGGGCAAACTATTTTTAAATCTTCTAATTTACTATTATCACAACTTCTTCCAATTGGAGCTGCAATGCCATATTTTATTAATTTTTCTTTACCGGATTCAGACATCCAATCTGTGCTCCAGGCTGGGAATAATTTTTGTTCCAAGTGTAAATTTTTAAACCCTGCTGCATGTAAGCTAACGCCTATTTCTGCATTAATCATATCCACAGCAGGGCAAGCAGAATAGGTTGGAGTATATTGAATAAGCACTTCACTTATTCCATATAGTGTTTTGTCATTCACTGTTACTGATCTAATAATGCCCAGATCAATAATTGATAACACTGGAATTTCAGGATCACTAATTTTTTCTAAAATTTGCCATATCTCTTCTTCCGATTTTGTCATATTCTAATTATTTCACCATTCAGAATTTGGGTAAGCCCTTTGTAGAAACTGCATTTCTGTTAAAATATATCCCAGATGTTCAGTATGATTTCCTCGTTTGCCACCGGTATGACTATAAAATATAGGAGGGATTTCTAATCCAGCTTCTAATAATACAGCGGATACTTTTTCTATCCAATTATCTTTGATACTTTTATAAGTGTCACCTAAAATTTCTATTTCATAATCTGTGAAATTTGTCAATTCATTTGTGTAAGGCCAAACAATTTCTAAAGCGTCCAACATTTTTTGTTTACTATCATCAGTTCCATCTCCTAAACGAATTACCCACTCTGAACTCCAGCGTAAATGGTAGGAAATTTCTTTTAATGATTTTGTAGCGATAGCAGATAATTGTTCTTCGCTATTTTTTTCTAAAACCTGATATAAATAATATTGATACGCTGAGAATAGAAATTGTTTTAACACTGTTTGGCCCCAATGACCATTTGGTAATTCAGTAAGTAAACAATTTTTAAAATCCCAGCCATCGCGTAAATAAGCGATACTATCTTCAGTTATTTTTTCACCATAGGTTTCTGAAATAAGTTTAGCAGCATATTGATAAAAGTTTCTTGCTTGCCCTATCTGATCTAATGCAATATTAGTGAGAGCAATGTCTTGTTCCAAAACGGGTCCATGTCCGCACCATTCGCTATTTCTATGTCCCAAAATCAATGCATTGTCTCCTAGGTGAAGGAGAAAATTGATTAAAGGATTTTTTATTTCTTTAGTTGTCATTCTAATGGGGCTTCAAATTTTAAAACTATACTTTACATATGTTTCAATTCGTCTGGTAATTCATAAAAACTGGGATGCCGATATATTTTGTCGTTAGCTGGATCAAACAATGCATCAGCATCATCAGGATTATTTGCATGAATATTTTTACTCTCAACTATCCAAATACTTATTCCTTCATTTCTGCGTGTATATACATCTCTGGCGTTTTCCATTGCCATTGTTGCATCTGCCGCATGTAGGCTTCCGACATGTTTATGATCTAATCCCTGTTTGCTTCTTATGAAGACTTCCCATAGTGGCCATTCATTAATTGTTTGCCTGGAAGGATTATGTTCGGTAGCTATTTTTTTTTCTTCACCATAATCTCCATAGAAAAACTTTCTGATAAATGTTTTCATATATTAAAATTGAGTGGTTTTATAATTGTTTTGAATGCTTAGCTGCATAAGCACTGGCTGCATCTCTAACCCATTCGCCATCATTCCAGGCTTTTCTTCTCGCATCCATTCTTTCTTTATTGCAAGGGCCATTACCTTGTATCACTTGTTTTAATTCTTCCCAATTTATTTTTCCAAAATCGTATTGCATGGTTTCTTCGTTCCATTCTAAATCCGGATCAGGCAAGGTCATCCCTAAAATTTTAATTTGCTCTGCAATCATGTTCACAAATTTCTGCCTCAGTTCATCATTTGAAAAGCGCTTAATTTTCCATTGCATACTTTGAATTGTATTGGGGCTCTGATCGTCTGGAGGGCCAAACATCATCAAACAAGGCCACCACCAACGGTTGATTGCTTCCTGGCACATTCTTTTTTGATCATCTGTTCCTTTGCTTAAAACTAATAAATTTTCAAAACCTTGACGTTGATGAAAGCTTTCTTCTTTGCAAACCCGAATCATAGCTCTCGCATAAGGTCCATAACTGGTTCTACAAAGTGGTACTTGATTTAGAATGGCTGCACCATCTACCAACCAGCCTATTGCTCCCATGTCGGCCCAAGTGAGAGTTGGATAATTAAAAATGGATGAATATTTTGCTTTACCTGAATGCAACTGCTCATACATTTCATCTCTTGAAATTCCAAGTGTTTCAGCTGCAGAATAGAGATATAATCCATGACCAGCTTCATCTTGAATCTTTGCCAGAAGAATAGCTTTTCTTTTTAAACTAGGAGCTCTTGAAATCCAATTACCTTCTGGAAGCATTCCTACTACTTCGCTATGTGCATGTTGACTAATTTGTCGAATTAAAGTATGGCGATATTTCTGGGGCATCCAGTCTTTTGGCTCAATCTTGATTTCTTGGTCAATCTTTTGCTGAAACTGTTCTTCTAAATTTATTCCCATAAAAAAGCTTACTATTAAATTTAATTAAACAAAACGATTAAGTAATTAATATCTCTAACTAGCTTATTAAATATCATAATCAACTACTAATTTCTCAGACCTGGGGTGGGCTTGGCAAGTAAGAATATATCCCTGATCAATTTCTTCTGGTTCTAATCCATATACTCGATCCATTTCAACTTCACCTTCTATTAATTTTGCCTTGCAGGTACAACAAACACCCTTCTTACAGGCAAAGGGTAAATCAGCTCCTGTTACCATTGCCGCATTTAGAATACTATTTCCATAGTAGGAAAGTAATAAGTTAAATGACCTGCCATCTTGTTTGATAGTTATCTCGCTTACACTATTGTTTTCTTGAACGAAGGGAATTGGGACTGTTTTATTTTGCTGGGTATCTTTTGCATTAAATAATTCGAAGTGAATTTTATTATTTTCAATGCCTATACTTTTAAGAAAAGATTGGATCGAAAAAATCATATCCTCAGGGCCACACAAAAAAAAGGAATGTATATTTTTTGGTTGAATAGTGCTTTCAAATATTTTTTTACATTTTTCTTCATCTATCCTTCCAAAATGAATGTCAGAATCTGTTTTTTCTCTGGAAAGTACGTTGATGATACATAAGCGGTCTAAGTATTTATTCTTCAAAGCCTCCAGTGTTTCTTTAAAAAGAATACTATATCTGTTCTTATTGCCATACACTAAAGTGAAGTTGCTTTTTTTCTCTAATTGTAATGTTGTTTTGATAATAGAGATAATAGGAGTTATACCACTCCCTGCAGCAAATGCCAAATAACTGTTTTCATTGTCGGCCGAAAGTTCGGAATAAAACTTTCCAGCGGGAGTCATGATTTCTAATTCATCTCCAATTTGTAAAATTGTATTTGCATAGTTTGAAAATAATCCGTTTGGGATTTTCTTTACAGCAATTCTCAATTCTTGATCTAAAGGACTACTACAAATCGAATAGGTTCTCCTGATTTGTGTGTTATTCAAATTTTTTTTAATCGTGATATTCTGTCCTTGTTTAAACGAAAATAGTTTTTCCAATTCATTTGGAATTTCAAATGCAATTGAAACACAATCAACTGTTTCTTTGCGAATTTCTTTTACCTTGAGTGTATAGAATTGTAATGACATGGTTAAAATTAACGATTCACCAATCCACCCACTAGTATACTGATCATATTTTCTTCTAATTCTTCCGCGGTGATTTTTTGTGTTGATCTATGCCAGCTTTCAATTCCGCTAATTGCATGAAGCATGATAAGTACTGCAGTTGCTGCATCTATTTTTTTTATTTGGTTCTCTATAATTCCATTTTCAATGATTGCTGCAAAACGTTTGCGATAGATTCTTCGTTGATTTTGAAAATTTGATAAGTAGGGGTCTGACAAATGTTTCCATTCTCTATCGCTCACGTAAACTTCCTCGTAATGATGAATCATTTCGTTGATATGAAATCTCAGTAGTTTTTCTATTTTAATAATCGAACTAGTATGTTCAGCTTCTACTTCATCTATTTTATGCAAAAATCTATTAGCAACACTAAAGCAGAGTTCATGTAAAATTTCTGTTTTCGATTTTATATGATTGTATAAACTGGCTGCTTCTACACCAACAGCTTCAGCCAAATCGCGCATGCTGGCTGCTTTAAATCCTTTTTCTCTAAATAAGGTAGCTGCTTTAGCTACAATCACTTCTTTGCGGGTGAGGTTATTTTCTGTTTTAATTCTGGCCATACAACAAATATAATATACTAACGAATGTTAGCGATGTTTTGCACGAAAAAAACTTTTCTTGTTAGTTTTTGAAGTATTTCAGCGAATTCCCCTCTCTGAAAACTGGGATGTATATAAAAGAATAAAGCCTGTAATAAAGGGTTTTAGGCTTAAAACACTTAGTTTCGCGCCCGATAACAAACTTTAATTTATGTCTTTAGTAGTAGTTGGCTCTATGGCCTTTGATGCCATTGAAACACCTTTTGGGAAAAGTGATAAAATTATTGGTGGAGCAGGAACTTATATAGCCTGGTGTGCTACCAATTTTACACCTGTAAAGCAAATTTCAATTGTGGGCGGAGATTTTCCGGAAGCGGAATTGAATGCGCTAACGGCAAGAAAAGTGGATTTAGAGGGAGTACAAATTAAAAAAGACGAAAAAACATTTTTCTGGAGTGGCCGGTATCATATGGATATGAATACACGGGATACACTTGATACACAATTAAATGTTTTAGAACACTTTCAGCCAATTGTGCCAGATAGTTTTCAGGATTGTGAATTTTTGATGTTGGGAAATTTACTTCCATCAGTTCAGCGTTCTGTTATTGAACAACTAACAACCAGGCCAAAGTTGATTATCATGGATACCATGAATTTCTGGATGGAAATTGCCATGGATGAATTAAAGAAAACAATTGCCTTGGTAGATGTATTAATGGTTAATGATAGTGAAGCTCGTCAGTTGAGTGGAGATTACTCATTGGTGAAAGCGGCAAAGACTATTATGAAAATGGGACCAAAATACCTGATCATAAAAAAAGGGGAACATGGTGCTTTACTTTTTCATGGAGAGAAAGTATTCTTTGCACCAGCGCTTCCATTAGAAGAAGTATTTGATCCAACTGGAGCAGGAGATACATTTGCAGGTGGATTCATCGGACATATTGCAAAAACTAAAGACATCTCTTTCGAGAACATGAAAACTGCCATAATTGTAGGTTCTGCAATGGCATCATTTTGTGTGGAGAAATTTGGAACACAAAGATTAAGAGAAATTAATAAAGCAGATATCGATTCAAGAATTGCTGAATTTGTTCAGTTAGTGAACTTTGATATTGAGTTGATTTAATCAATTTCTAAAATAATTTTGGCATATTTAACCATTCATAATATTTTCGCAGAATAATGATGACATTGAAACATACAAAACGCAATAAGAAACCTCTCTAAAGGGAAGGTGTCTCCACGTTGTGTATGATTAATATACTTAGAGGCCTTCCCAGATTGGGGAGGCCTTTTAATTTTCAATCAAAATAAAAAGTAAAAAATGAAAGTAGCCGTCGTAGGTGCCACCGGCTTAGTAGGCACTAAAATGTTGCAGGTATTAGCAGAGCGTAATTTTCCGGTATCTGAGATTGTTCCAGTAGCTTCTGAAAGATCAGTTGGTAAGGAAGTGATCTTTAAAGGAAAAAGCTATAAGGTAGTGAGTATGGATGACGGTATTGCAGCAAAACCGGCTGTGGCTATCTTTTCAGCAGGAGGAGGTACTTCACTTGAGTGGGCTCCTAAATTTGCAGCTGCTGGGATTAGGGTCATAGACAACTCTTCTGCCTGGAGAATGGATCCTACTAAAAAATTAGTGGTACCTGAAGTAAATGCTTCTGTATTAACTGCGGATGACTACATCATTGCTAACCCTAACTGTTCTACGATTCAGATGGTAGTTGCATTACAGCCTTTGCATAACAAGTATAAAATTAAAAGAATTGTGGTGAGCACTTATCAAAGTGTTACTGGAACTGGCAAAAAAGCAGTAGATCAATTGTTTAATGAAAGAAAAGGTGTGGAAGGCGAGATGGCATACAAATACCAGATTGATTTAAACGTGATTCCGCAGATCGATGTGTTCCTGGAAAATGGTTATACCAAGGAAGAAATGAAAATGGTAAAAGAAACGAACAAGATCATGCAAGATGATAGCATTCGTGTAACAGCTACAACAGTTCGTATTCCAGTGGTAGGCGGCCATAGTGAAAGCGTGAATGTAGAATTTGAAAATGAATTCGATTTAGCGGAAGTGAAAACTTTATTAGCTGCTGCTCCTGGAATCATATTGCAGCAAGACGATGCCAATCAATTATATCCGATGCCATTGTGGGCACATGAGAAAGATGAGGTATTTGTGGGAAGATTGCGTAGAGATGAAACACAGGATAAAACTTTGAATATGTGGATCGTAAGTGATAATCTTAGAAAAGGTGCAGCAACCAATGCTATCCAAATCGCAGAATATATGATTTCAAAAGGTCTTTTATAAAGTTGAGGTTTTTTTAAAAGCCCCTGCATAGATTGCAGGGGCTTTGTTTTTACAGTCACGAATTGCTTTAGTAACTTTAAGCCAGAATGAATGATATGAAACTTCTTTCTGCACTACAAATTCGTGAATGGGATGCATATACAATCAAGCATGAACCCATTGATTCCATCGATTTAATGGAACGTGCATCTATAAACTGTGTGGAATATATTTCTAAAAAATATTCTATTGATCAGTCAATCTTAATTTTTTGCGCAAAAGGAAATAATGGAGGTGATGGATTAGCTATTGCAAGACTTTTGATTGCAAAAGGATATTTAGTTCGGATATATATTTTAGAGATGGGTAAAATCGGAACGAATGACTTTCAAATAAATTTACATCGTCTGCATGCTTACACAACTGAAATACATTTTATTCAATCGGTTGATGCATTACCCACGATACTAGCATCAGACATTTTAATTGATGCTTTATACGGCACTGGCTTAAATGATTCTCTCAAAGCTCTTTCGAAAGATTTAGTAGATACGATGAATTTATCAGGGGCAGATATTATTTCAATTGATATTCCTTCAGGCTTATATGTAGATCATTCTTCAAAAGGGAATACAATTATAAAAGCTACTACCACTCTAACCTTACAAGCTATTAAACTTTGCTTTCTGGCTGCTGAAAACGAAGCATATTTCGGGAAAGTACAAGTAATAAATATTCAATTACTGCCTGAATTTTTACATGGCTTGCCAACTATTTATTCGCTTTTGTGCAAATCATCAATTAAATCCTTTTTTAAGCCAAGAAACGAATTCGCACATAAAGGAATATTTGGTCATGCATTACTCATTGCAGGAGGCAGGGGTAAAATGGGTGCGGCTATTCTTTCCGCGCGTGCCGCTATGCGAGCAGGCTTAGGTATGTTAACGGTTTCTATTCCTTCTCAAACTGAAATCAGTATGTATAGTGCTTTACCCGAAGCAATGGTCATTTCCAGAGATTTAAATTCAATGGATTTTGATAAATTTGCTTCTATCGGAATTGGGCCAGGTTTGGGGACAGATAAGGAAACAGAAAAATTGCTGGTTACCCTTATTGAAAATTATAAGAAGCCAATAGTAATAGATGCTGATGCATTAAATATCATTTCCAATAATCCCAATAGGATATCAAAAATACCTGTCGATTCTATTCTTACCCCACATCCTAAAGAATTTGATCGTTTATTTGGTGTGTCAGACAATGAATTTGAAAGATGGGAGAAGGCCATTCAATTTTCAGGAAAATATCAATTAGTGATCCTTGTAAAAGGACATCATACATTAATCGCTGCCAATGGGAAAGGGCGGTTTAATAGTAATGGAAATGTTGGTTTGGCAAAAGCTGGTTCTGGCGATACGTTAACTGGCATCATCACTGCATTACTCGCACAAGGATATGCTTCTTCACATGCAGCTTTACTTGGTGTGTACCTGCATGGATTAGCAGCAGATCTGACATTAGCTGATCAATCGACGGAATCATTACTTGCCTCTGATACTATTGAGCAATTGGGTAAAGCTTTTAAAGAATTAGAAAGATAGTTATCTTAACAACTTACCTTATTCTGATAAACCTCTATTTAAAAAAACAAGTAATGGTTGAAGCGCTTCAAAGGAGGCACTGATTATTTTAACCAATTCTTTTTCTGTTAATTGTTTGTCTGTAATGGGTCTTAATGCTATCCAGCTTTTTAATTTGATGTAGTCGATTGCTGGATTATCTTTTTCATATCCTTTTGGCTCTCTCACTAAACTCATCCCTTCCGATTTGTCTAAATCAGTATAATTTTCTTTGAATTTTTTATGTTGAATTATTTTAGAAAATTCAGTCCAGCCATAATCAATTTCTTGGCGTATTTTTTTAAGCTTATCAGGCTCTGCCATATATAGACCACCTCCTACAAAACTCTTTCCACCTGGTTCTAAATGAAAATAATATCCAGCAAGGATTGACTTTTTTCCACCTGCCGTGATACTTGCTCCGAAATTTGTTTTATAGGGTTCTTTGTTCTTACTAAAACGCACATCCCGATTAATTCTAAACATGCAATCTTTAGCAGTTAGTCCGGCGATACTTGTATCTTTTTTTTCCACCTGTTTAATCACCGATTCCACCAAATTAGCAAAATCAACTTTCGCTAATTCGTATAGTTTTCTATTGGTATCGAACCATTCTTTATTGTTATTCTTTTTTAGGTTCACTAAAAATTTTAAAGTGGTAGGTTGTAGCATGTTAAGCTTGATTTTTTTGTATTAATGCTATGAATTCATCTTCAGAAATAATATGGATACTGTTTATTTTTTTTGCTTTTTCTAATTTACTGCCGGCATCTTCTCCTACAATTAAATAGTTTAGTTTACTGCTAACTCCACTCATGATTTTGCCGCCATTTTTTTCAACCATTTGTTCGGCATCCGATCTTTTGAGTTGACTTAACGTTCCAGTGAATAGGAATGTTTGACCATTTAAACTATCAACACCTGTAGACTCTTTTTTTATATTTTTTAATTGAAGGCCTAGGGCTTCTAATTGATGGAGTATTTCGATGTTCTGCTCATTTTGAAAAAACTGAAATATACTTTTTGCTACTTTAATGCCTACATCTTCGAGTGCTAATAAAGAAGCTTCATCCTTGGAAATAAAATCGTACATATTCTCCACTGCATTAGCCAATGTTTTTGCAGTTGTTTCACCTACAAATCTGATGCCCAATGCATAGATTAATCGATGCAAGGGTTGTAGCTTTGATGATTCAATGGCAGACTGTAAATTATCCAAACTCTTTTTACCAAAGCCTTCCATAGATCCAATTAAATCATAGGGTAAATTATAAATTCCTGGAATATCTTTCAAATAGCCTAACTCATAAAATTTCCGAACATTTGCTTCGCCGAAACTTTTAATATCCATCGCATCTTTACTCACAAAATGGATCATCTTTTCAACTACCTGTGCTTCGCATTCGATATTAATGCATCGCCAAACTGCTTCTGATTCTTCTTTAAATAATACGCTTTTACAAACTGGACATTGTTTCGGAAAAAGAATTGAAGTTTCTGTTCCGTTTCTAAGTTCAGGGAGCGACTTTACAATTTGCGGAATCACATCACCTGCTCTTTCTATGAGTACATGATCGCCAATCTTCAAATCTTTTTCTTTGATGTAGTCTTCATTATGAACTGATATACTAGATACAGTAACGCCACCTAGATAAACTGGATCTAATTTTGCAACGGGTGTTACTGCTCCTGTTCTTCCAACTTGGAATTCGATATTTTTTAAGCGAGTAGTTGCTTGTCGCGCTTTAAACTTATAAGCTATTGCCCAACGGGGATGGTGTGATGTCATCCCAAGTTTTTCCTGTATAGCGAGGCTATTTACTTTTACTACCATGCCATCTATTTCATAAGGTAGATCATCTCGTTTGGTTTCGAATTCGAGACAATAATCAATAACAAGTTGGATACCCTGTACGACTTTTTTTTCTTTCTGCGGACTTCTGAAACCTAGATCCCAAAGTAGTTGTAAAGAACCAGCGTGTGAACTAAGTTCTTCTACTTTTCTACCATCGATAGTTTGAAAATAGCTGATATGATACAAGAAGGCATCTAAATTTCTTTGTGCAACTTCTTTAGGATCTTTCATGCGCAAACTGCCACTTGCTGCGTTTCTGGGATTTGCCAATGGTGCATCACCTTTTGAGACCAGTAATTGATTGTATTTATCAAAGGATGATTTACTCATGATAATCTCTCCTCTAATTTCAATTTGTGAAATACCATATTGAGAGAATCGTGCTATAAGTGGAATTGATCGAATTTGTTTTATATTATTGGTTATTTCTTCACCTTCCACACCATCCCCTCTTGTAATAGCACGAACTAATTGATCATTCTCATAAATCAATGAAATACTGGCTCCGTCGAACTTTGGTTCGATACAGTAACTGATAATTTCTATCCCACTTA
>Ga0208106_1000077_pt1 | contig 40087 bp, 37 predicted proteins | sample CryBogCBE25Jul08_FD_184577 | JGI IMG/M metagenome (GOLD analysis project Ga0208106, IMG submission 184577) | Freshwater microbial communities from Crystal Bog, Wisconsin, USA - CBE25Jul08 (SPAdes) | ecosystem: Environmental > Aquatic > Freshwater > Lake | place: Crystal Bog, Wisconsin, USA...
GAATAAATGCGCCCCAACGGCCATTCTCAATTGAAATCTTTTCCGCAGGCCATTGTCTGATAAAACGATTGGCCTCTTTATCAATCTTCTTTTCAATAAGTTCATTGATATCTTTCTGGCTTAATTCATCAAAGTTGTAAGCTCTTGGAATATTAATATAGAGATCGTTCCATTTTATAAAAGGCCCAAATCGTCCTTTGCCTTTTGTGACAGGTAATTCTTCAAAAAAACCAATCGGTGCATCTGCCAATTGTTTTTCATTGATCAAAAGGATGGCCCTTTCGAGATCCATTGTATGTAGATCTTCACCTTTTGGAATAGAGATAAACTGTTCACCCAATTTAATATAAGGCCCAAATCTGCCAATATTTACTACTAATTCTTGCCCCTCGTATTCACCTATAGTTCTAGGCAAATCAAACAATTGCATGGCTTCTTCCATAGAAATTGTTTCGATGCTTTGAGATTGTTTTAATTTAGCAAAACGTGGTTTTTCTTCTTCATTACTACTATCTCCAATCTGAACCATTGGGCCGTATCTACCCATACGTGCAATTACTTTTTTCCCACTTAAAGTATCAATACCTAATTCCCTTTCACCTTTAGCTCGCTCAGCTGTTTCAAGTGTATGTTCGATCGTTGAATGAAATGGTTTGTAAAATCCATCAATCATGTTACTCCAAACTATCTTCCCAGCAGCAATTTCATCGAACTCTTGTTCAATTTTAGCAGTAAAACCAAAATCCATTACTTTGGTAAAGTGTTGTTTTAAAAAGTCGGTTACAACCATCCCTAAATCAGTTGGGAATAATTTTGATTTTTCTGCACCTGTATTTTCTGAAAGAATTTGCTTTTCAATTTCGTTAGAAGGTTTTAAAGTATAAACGGTGCTTTGTCTTTTTATAGCATCTTTATCTCTTTTTTCTACGTAATTACGCTTCATAATTGTGGTAATGGTTGGCGCGTATGTAGATGGTCGGCCGATACCCAATTCTTCTAATTTCTTAACTAATGAAGCTTCCGTATATCTAGCCGAGGCACGAGAAAATTTTTCGCTGGCAGTTAGTTGATTTAAATTTAGTGATTGTTTAATTGCAAGTTGAGGTAACATTCCCTCTGTGTCTTCTTCTTCATCTTCATCTTTTCCTTCCAAATAAACTTTCAAGAAACCATCAAATTTCATCACTTCTCCGGTTGCCTGAAGTGGTTCTTTATTGGTACTTATTTCAATATTGGCTGTTGTTTTTTCAAAAGCTGCATCAGACATCTGACTAGCAATTGTTCTCTTCCAAATCAACTCATAAAGCCTTCTGGTTTCATCATCTGCAATGGTATGATTGTTCATATAAGTTGGACGAATTGCTTCGTGCGCCTCTTGAGCCGATTCATTTTTATTTTTAAATTTCCTAGGCTGATGGTAGTTATTACCAAATGCATGGGTGATTTCATTTTGAATATCTGCCAGGGCTGTATCGCTTAAATTAATACTATCGGTACGCATATAAGTAATCTTACCACTTTCATACAATTTCTGAGCTAATAACATGGTTTTACTAACACTGTAACCCATTTTACGAGATGCTTCTTGTTGTAAAGTTGAAGTAGTAAAAGGGGCAGCAGGTGTTCTCTTCGTTGGTTTTACTTGTATATCTGTAACCGTATAGTTAGCATTTTTACAAGTTTCCAAGAATTTTCTTGCGGCTTCTTCTTGAGCAAATTTTGTAGGGCCTTCAGCCTTAAAGCCCACTTTTTTCCCATTAATATCCAATGCAGAAAATTCAGCTTCAATTTTAAAACTACTTTCTGAAATAAATTGATTGATTTCTCTTTCTCTTTCAACAACCAATCTTACAGCTACACTCTGCACTCTACCAGCACTCAAACTTCTTTGCATCCCTATTTTGCGCCAAAGCACGGGGCTAAGCTCAAATCCCACCAATCTATCTAATACGCGTCGGGCTTGTTGCGCATTAACCAAATTCATATTGATAAGTCTGGGATTGGCTACCGCTTTCTTTATGGCAGGAGCTGTTATTTCATGGAAAACAATTCTTTTCGTAGTTTTTGGATCAAGACCTAACACTTCCGCCAAATGCCAACTAATACTTTCCCCTTCACGGTCCTCATCCGATGCTAACCATACTTCAGTTGATTTTTTTGCCAATTGTCTGAGTTCCTTAACCACTTTTTCCTTGTCATCCGGAACTTTATATCTGGGTAAATAATGGTTATTAACATCAATCCCCATATCGTCTTTTTCAAGATCCCGAATATGACCAAAACAGCTTTTTACTTCAAAATCAGATCCAAGGATCTTTTCGATTGTTTTAGCTTTTGCAGGTGACTCAACGATTAGTAGATTTTTTGCCATATTACTCAAAACCGCCATGGGCGGTGTTTTGATGATTTTTTTACTATATGTTTTTTTCTTCCAACTGCTATCAATAACTCTTTAGAAGTTTCGCTAGTTCGGATGCAATATTAGTTCAAACCTTTAAATTCCAAAAAATATCAATTTAGGCCATCCCTAAAAAAATGGTCAATCGTATTGCTGATCGATGCTTCTTTATAGATTCTGCTATGGCCTAGTCCCTCGGTTATTACAAATTGAATATTCGAACGGTTTTCATTTAAAATTGGAATTACGTCTATAAATGGGCAAATTTTATCATCCTTATCATGTATCCATAATATAGGTGTACTAATATGCTTGATAGCTTGAACCACTGAAATGTTTTCAATTGATTCGTGTGTCATTTCTTTGATAAGTTGTTCAAATGCATTGATCAGTTTCTGATCTGGAGAAAATAAGCTATAAAAATGTTCAATTGCTCTGTCAGTTCTTATGGCAGGGGCAACTAATACTAAACGTCTTCTGGATTGATTCGGAAGCTCTTTAAATGCCAAGGATCCTGCTAAGCCACCTAAGGAATGTCCCATAATACCGTAAAATGGACCAAAACTATCTTCAATTTTTAAAATTGCTTTTTTATAGATAAGCGCATTTATCAGTTTTCCATCACTTAAACCATGAGCGGGGGCGTCAAAAGTGATCACTTCAAAACCTTGTTTTTTAAAAAGACTTACATACTTTTCAAATTTGTAACTATAACTGCTAAAACCATGTAGAATTAATATTTTATTACCATTGGGTTGAGGAGGTGTAAAACGAAAACCTCTTATGATTATATCTGATACGAATAGTTCCAATTTTTCTGCTTTATGAAAAAGTGGAGGTTCATTAAGTTTTTTTTTCTGATTTCTTGGTGTACAGAAAAGCTTGTATGCCATTTCTGCAGCTTTTGTTGGCGACACTAGCCCAATTGTATGAATCTTAGTTTTATAATAAGTGATTGCTAACCGCTGAGATAATTTCATTTTCATATAATTCGCAAATATAGTGAGGATAGAAGGACTCCTCAATCAATTATAAACAGTTATAAGAAATTTCGCATTTCGAAGAGTATCTATTCGATTGAACCGATACTTTTGCAGCAAATAGGGATATCATGTATAATATCACAATAGAGTTTGAACAAAAGGGACTAATACCAGTTACCCTTAGTTCAGTTAAAGAAGGAGATAGTTTATTAGAAGTTTGTCTTGACAACGGAATTGAATTGCATCATAATTGCGGAGCAGTTTGTGCTTGTAGTACCTGTCATTTATATATTGACAGAGGGGCTGAGCATATTCAGGAATTAACAGACCGAGAGGAAGATTTCATCGATCGTGCGGTTAATCCTCGTATCAATTCCCGTTTAGGTTGTCAGTGTGTATTAGAAAAAGGAAGTGGGAATATTAAGATAACGATACCAGATCAGTCTCAATTTTTAGGAGAATAATTTCATTTAATTTTACTGAATAGTTACAAGTATGACGCATTTTGAACCTCCCATTCACTGGAATGATCATGAAGATATTGCCATGAAACTGTATGAAAGATTCGGCGACGATTTCACTGAATCAAAAATTTATCGAATCCGTTTTACAGACTTATTAGAATGGATATTGGAAATACCCAGATTTGAAGGAACTAAAGAACAAAGTACAGAAGGCCATTTAGAAATGATTCAAAGTGCTTGGGTTTATGAATGGCGCGATAATCAGAAATAACTTTGTGTTCTTTTTGGCAAAACCTCCTTTACTTGTCTTAATTTCATAATGACTTATGAATATATTAAAACAATTTAATGCTATTTCTTGTTTAGTTTTTGACATGGACGGAGTGTTAACAGATGGCACTCTATTAGTATTGCCTGATGGAGTAATGGCAAGAAAAATGAATATCAAAGACGGATATGCTCTGCAGTTAGCTGTAAAAAAAGGATATCGTGTTTTGGTAATTTCGGGAGGTAATTCCCCGGAAGTTAAAGACCGTTTATCTAAATTGGGCATTTCTGAAGTATGGATGCAAGTCTCAGATAAAGCTTCGATATTAAAAGAATGGTTATCAAATAATCAGATTCCTTCATCGGAAGTGTTGTATATGGGGGATGATATTCCTGATTTGCCGGTAATGCGAATGGTTGGATTGAAAGCTTGTCCTGCAGATGCTGCTATCGATATTAAAAATTCAGTTGACTATATTTCTATTTATAAAGGTGGAGAAGGTTGTGTAAGGGAGGTTATTGAGAAAGTCATGAAGTTGAGGGGTGATTGGGATTCAGATACTGGTATAAGGGCTCAATAAGATGTTTTAATAATTAATCATTTTTTTTTGAAATTAATCATTGCTTTTTTTCAGTTAATACGATGGCCCAACCTCGTATTCATAGCACTTACACAAATATTATTTGAGTATTGTATTTATGAAAGAGTTTTCACTAATGATATACATACTTATCAATCATTTTATTTACTAATAATTGCATCTGTTTTAATTGCGGCTGCTGGCTATATAATTAATGATTACTTTGATTTAGATATTGATCAGATTAATAAACCGGAAAAAGTGGTTGTTAATTCTGTGATCAATAGGAGATGGGTCATTTTTTGGCATATGTTCCTTAGCTTAATTGGAATTTATTGTACCATGTTTGCATTGCATTTTACAGAATTTTGGCATTTGATTTTAGCCAATATGTGTAGTGTTATTTTTCTTTGGATTTATAGTACTTCGCTAAAAAAACAATTATTAATTGGGAATGTACTTATTTCATTAATGACTGCTTGGGTTATCGGGATCTTATATTTTTCAAAGTATCCTTTGAACAACTTCCCGAATTCTAATTACACATCCAATCAAAATATTCGATTCTTTCGTTTGTCAATTCTTTATGCAGGATTTGCTTTTGTAATTTCTTTAATTAGGGAAGTAGTAAAAGACTTAGAAGACATGGAAGGGGATAGAAAATATGGAGGTAGAACCATGCCAATTGTTTGGGGAGTTAATGCTAGTAAAGTATTTATTTCGGTATGGTTAATTGTACTCATTACTACCCTTATTATTCTTCAGCTTTATGTAATTCAGCTTAGATGGTGGCTAAGTATTATCTATTGTATTATCCTAATCATTGTACCTTTGTTTTATGTTTTCAAAAAACTATTTTCTGCAAATACGGCCTCAGATTTTCATCAACTGAGTATCATAATAAAAATGGTAATGTTTACAGGAATACTTTCTATGATTTTTTTTAGGTATTATCAATAACTAGTTTCACATTTTTCTCATGAAAGACTTCATCCTTGCTTCTCAATCGCCTAGAAGAAAACTTTTATTGGAATGGGCAGAGATGTCTTTTGAAATAATTGTTAAGTCAACCGATGAAATTTTTCCTGAAGGCCTCTCGATTGATGAAATACCTGTGTATATAGCCAGACAGAAAGCTATTGCAGTGAAAGAGCATATTCAATCTGCCTATCATAAATTATATGCTCGAAAGCCCATTTTGGCCGCAGATACAGTAGTCGTATTGGAAAATGAGATAATCGGTAAACCCAAGGATCGCAAGCATGCTATTGAAATTCTAAGTCGTCTTTCTGGGAAAAAACACCAGGTAATTACTGGTGTAGTGATACTTCATGAGCTAGGCGAAATCGCTTTTTTGGATACTACAGATGTTGAATTCTATCCGCTTACATTAGAACAAATAGAATTTTATGTTGACAAATATCAACCATACGATAAAGCTGGCTCTTACGCTATTCAGGAATGGATTGGTGTTGTGGGAATAAAATCTGTAAAAGGAGATTTTTACAATGTAATGGGCCTGCCAATTAGTAGGGTTGTACAAGCTTTTCAAAACATTTTAGTGTAATTATTTTTCAAATTTTGTCATTATAAAAAAAGGCTACTAATTTTCTTTAGAACTTTTTTTATGAATGAGAATCTTTTACAATTTATTTGGCAAAACCGCTTCTTTAGAACCGGGCCCTATCATTGTACTGATGGTATTTTATTAGAGATCATTAATCCTGGTGTACATAATTTTAATCAAGGGCCAGATTTTTTAAATGCTCGAATTAAACTTGCAAAAACAGAATGGGCAGGTAATATTGAGCTACATGTTCATTCATCTGATTGGTACAAACACCATCACGAAAAAGATCCCAATTTTAAAAATATAATTTTGCATGTTGTTTGGATCGATGATAGGAATATTGTAGATCAATTTGGGCAAACACTACCTACTTTCTGTATTCAACCTTATGTCTCCAATCTTTTATTAAACAAGTATGTTAGTTTAATACAAGATTATCCCTTTGCGAAACCCTGTTATTCTTATTTACCTGCCATGAGCCAATTAAAATGGTTAGCATGGAAAGAACGATTGGTATTAGAAAGATTAGAAAAAAAAACTAAGAAAATTTGTCAGTATTTAAAAGAGGCTAATCAGGATTGGGAAACGATTACCTGGTGGTTATTAGCTTCAAATATGGGACTTAAAGTAAATGAGCATTTATTTGTATCAATGGCGCGATCTGTTCCCATAAGAATATTGGCAAATCATCGAAATCAAATACATCAACTGGAAGCAATATTAATAGGGCAATGTAATTTGCTAAATCAACCATTCGATGAGCAGTATCCCAAAATGCTACAAAAGGAATATCGATATTTGAAAAACAAATATCGTTTAGAAAATATAGTTTCCCAACCTGCTTTTTTAAGAATGCGGCCCGCTTCATTTCCATCAATACGTCTGGCACAATTGGCAAAAATGATTCATGTGAATAATCATTTTTTCGATTATTTTAAAAATGCAGAAAGTATTTCATTGCTACAAAAAAATCTGATGATCTTTCCCAATGATTATTGGCTATACCATTATCGGTTTGATGACATTGGAATATATAAAGAGAAAAAGATGGGAATCTCCATGGTAAATTCCATCTTAATTAACACGGCGATTCCATTATTATTCGCTTATGGCTATATCAAAAAGGAGAGTAGCTTTCAGATAAAGGCTATAAATTGGTTAATGGAACTTGGGGCAGAAAGGAATTGTATTACAAATGAATGGAATTCTTATAAAGTTTTTAATAAAACATCTTTTGATTCACAGGCTTTAATAGAACTGAATCAAAGTTATTGCAAAGAAAAACATTGTCTTAATTGTGCAGTAGGAGTTTCAATACTTGGAAATCATTAGATGTTTAAGCACTTCAAATATTTCATCGAAGTGCCGATTATTCTTTACCAATTAAAAGCCATATCTAATTCAATATCAGGGTGCAAGCTTCTTTCTACTGGGCAGATTCTAGCTGTTCTTTCTAATATTTCTTTTTGCTTATCGTCTAAATTCAAGTTTGCCGGAAAAAAAATATGGGCAATTAATTTACCAATTCTGCGAGGATCTGAAACCATGATTTTTGTAACTTCTACTCTTGTGCCATCAAGAACAATATTCATCGTATTTGCTTTAATGGCCATTGTTGTAATCATACAAGTTCCAAGAGCCGTTGCCATTAAATCAGTAGGAGAAAAACGTTCACCCTTACCCTGATTATCACTGGGTGCATCGGTTTCTATTTCAGTAGAACTTTGTAAATGGATGGCGCTTGTTCTTAGTCCACCTTTATAAATAATTTGTGAAGTCATTGCATCATTTTTGCCCTAAATTTACTGTATCAAATCATAAGAAGTGAAGCAAACCTTTTTAATTTTATCATTTTTTTGTACGCTAGTAATTTCTGCGCAACAAAATCAACCAAGTTCTGCTGCCCAAGATAAAGCCCAGAAAAAGGCCGAGAAGCGGGAACGTATTAATTTACTCATTAAACAGGAAGAAGAGGGTGCTTTGATTTTTCAAAAGCAATCGGCATTTGGATTTAAATTCAATACGGATGGTTGGGGCCTCTTTTTTGAAAAGGGTAAATATAAAACTATAACCAAAACCAATTTATGGTGGTTAGAAATTGGAGAACGAAAGGATAAAAAAGAAGAAAAAGTACCTACTCTTAGTACTTCTCAGGGTTTTGTAGTTTTTTCCAGCTATATTTTCGGGAAGCAAAATAACTTTTATTATGCAAAGCTTGGATTTGGTCAACAAAAGCTAATTGGTGGGAAAGGAAATAAAAATGGTGTAGCTGTATCCGCTATTTATGGAGGTGGGTTTTCTGCAGGTTTATTGAAACCTTATTATATCCAAGTTGAAAACCCTTATGGCAGTGGGAATATCCAAGATATAAAGTACAATAATAATGACAGCATTTTTTTAGATCCTACCCTAATACAAGGACATTCTAGTTTGGGCAAAGGTTTCAATGAAATTCAATTTGTTCCAGGTGTATATGCGAGATCATCCCTACGCTTCGATTATGGGAGGTATAATGAATTGATAAGTGCCCTTGAAGTAGGATTAAATGCTGAGTACTATACGAAGACGATGCCAATCATGGTAATGGGTGATCCTAAGAAATTCTTCTTAAATGCCTATGTTTCTATCGTATTTGGTAAACGAAAATGATTTTTTTTTGTTCTATTTGCACAATGTTGTCGAAAACTGCTGATTTGCTGATTTTATAATAAGCAGTATTTTTTCATTTTAAACTGAACAAGGATTAGAGGCATGCAAGAACTACCGGTTATACCAGCAAATAATAATACTACCACTAGAATACAAAAACCAAATTGGTTACGTGTTAAATTACCGATTGGGGAGAGCTATAAACATGTTCGTGGATTAGTAGATGATCATAAATTACACACCATTTGTGAAAGTGGGAACTGTCCCAATATGGGTGAATGTTGGGGAGAGGGAACTGCAACTTTTATGATACTTGGTAATATCTGTACCCGATCCTGTGGATTTTGTGCTGTTGCAACCGGAAGGCCAGATGCTGTTGATTGGGACGAACCACAAAGAGTAGCAGAGGCAATTCATTTAATGAAAGTTAAACATGCCGTATTAACGAGTGTTGATCGAGATGAATTAAAAGATGGTGGTTCTATTATTTGGTATAATACAATTAAAGCAGTCAAATCTTTAAATCCAGCAACTACACTTGAAACCTTGATTCCAGATTTTAGAGGGATTACTGATCAAATACAAAGAATCATTGATGCAGCTCCTGATGTAGTAAGTCATAATTTGGAAACTGTTGAGCGAATTACCCGCCAGGTTCGAATCCAGGCCAAATATCATCGCAGTTTAGAAGTACTTAAAACCTTAAAACAAGGAGGCATGCGTACTAAAACTGGTATTATGTTAGGTTTGGGCGAAACTAAAGAAGAAGTTATCCAAAGTATGAAAGATTTAGTGGCTGTCGGAACAGATGTTTTAACGCTTGGTCAATATTTACAACCCACTAAAAAGCATTTGCCTGTTCAACGATTTGTTCACCCTGATGAGTTTGCTGAATTACGAGAAATTGGCTATAGCATTGGTTTTGACTATGTAGAAAGTGGCCCGCTTGTTAGATCATCTTATCATAGCGAAAAGCATGTGTTCAAAGGAATTGGTAGAGCAAAATGGGAGGCGGAAAAACAATCTTAGTTTTAAGGATTTTATTGGTGATTATTCATACCCCATCTAAATGAACTAATATCTATTCCTGCTAAATCTAAAGCCCTATCTACTACAGTGGATGCAGCGGCTTCAATGGTTTGAGGTTGACTATAAAAAGAAGGACTACATGGGCAAATAATACCACCGGCAAGAGTAACTGTTTCCATATTTTTGATATGAATTAAATTATAAGGAGTTTCTCTTACCATTAAGATTAAATTTCTTCTTTCTTTTAATAACACATCAGCCGCTCTAGTAATTAAATCATCACTTACCCCTGTTGCAATTCTTCCTAAAGTTCCCATGCTACAAGGAACTACGAACATACAATTATATTTTGCAGAACCTGAAGCAAAGGGTGCATTAAAATTATGTTTTTCAAAAAAACGAAAAGGCAGATTAAGATAGGCTTTATTGCCCATTTCGGTTTCCCATACAGTCTTTGCATTTTGGCTCATCACGATGGAAACATCTTCTATTTGTTGGGAAGCTTGTTGTAATTTATCAAGTAAAATTTTTGCATAAACCGATCCACTTGCTCCTGTGATAGCCACTACAATCTTATGTTTCATAATTCGGTTTTAAATAAAACAAAAATAGGATGTAAAAGTTTAGAATGGATATCAAAAAAAAGTCCCCGCTTAGCAGGGACTGATATTTTCAAAACCAATTATTATAGAGCCTTATACATTAACTCATAATATTCATGAGCCATTCTATTGCTATCAAACTGCCAACGTACATCCATCATTCCGTTTTTCATAATCTGCCTCCAAGTATCCGGTTGTTCGTAATAAAGAGGTAGTATTTGTTGATTTAAAATTTCATACATTTTAGTTAAATCATAATCATCCTGTTCTTGAACAGACATATTTTCATAATCTGCTTTAGGTACAACAAATCCGTTATTGCCATGGTTAATGAATTCTGGAATCCATCCATCATCTGTAGAAAAATTCACAGATCCGTTCATAGAAGCAGTCATACCACTTGTTCCTGAAGCTTCGCGAGGTACACGCGGATTGTTTAACCAAAGGTCAGATGCCTGTTTCAGCCTTTTGCTCAAACTAAGCTCATAGCCAATGAGTACAGATACATTTTTATATTTTTTACTTATTTGAACCAAGTTATTAAACTGAGTGATAGCCGGATAATCTAATGGGTATGGTTTCCCAGCCCAAATAATTTGAACAGGATACTTCGTATTTGCAAGTAGGTTTTCAAACTTTTCTTCATCCCAGCTCAACATATCCGCACGTTTATAACCTGCAAAACGACGCGCCCAAACAATTGTAAACACATTCGGATTAAATAATTTTCCTGTTTGATCAGCTACAATTTCAAAAGCTCTTTTCTTTAAGTATTTTTTTCTATCATCAAAACTAAAATCATTCTTTTCTTCCAATGAGCGATACAATTGCTTATCAGCCCAATAATGCCAGTTCTGTGCATTGGTGATACTGATAATTGGACAAATACCTTCATAATGAGACCACATTTCTCTACTTACAACACCATGTAATGCAGATACTCCATTTGCTTTTCTAGCAAATCTAAGAGCAACTAAGGAGTGATTAAATTGATCGTCCTTAAGACCTGTTATTCTTCGAACCTCATCCAAACTGAGTCCACAGAAATAACTCATTTTCTGGCACAGATAAATATCGTGTTTTTCATTTCCCGCTTCTTCAGGAGTATGTGTTGTAAATACTAAATGTTCTTTTACTTTTTCTAAGCTTTTGAATTTATTTAAAAGATAGAAAGCGGCCGAAATACCATGTGCTTCGTTCAAATGATATACTTCAGGATTGAATCCTAACTCATCAATTAATTTTGCGCCACCAATTCCTAATAATATAAACTGGGCAACTTTTGTAGCCACATTCGCATCATATAAACGATGAGTGATGGTTTGAGAAACATAATCATTTTCAGGTAGATCTGTGCTCAAAAGGAAAAGTGGAGCACTTTTAAAAGTTTCTGGATTTAGATAATATGCTTTTACCCAAACTGGATGATCATGAATTAGTATCTGAAACTTTATGTCGGTTTCTTCCAGGTAGCTGTGGATTTTTTCCATGAAAGTAACCTGCAATGTTTGATCCTGATTTCTGGCCTGATCATAATATCCGTATTTCCATAAAATACCGATTCCAACCATATTCTGGCGTAATTCATAAGCACTTCGTAAATGTGATCCCGCTAAAAATCCTAATCCACCACTATAAATTTTTAATGGTTGGTGTATGGCAAACTCCATTGAAAAGTAAGCTGCTTTTTTTGCATATTGTTCATCTACAGAATAAGGTACCTGAAAGCTTCTAAAATTCATAAATTCTTATTTCGTTAACATTTAATCTTCCGCAAGTTAAGCGTTTTATGCAAAATGTAAAATTTACACATTAATTCATACTTTTTTCTTTAAAAAAATACCTACACAGAAATAAGTGAATTAATTACTTCGAGGATCTTTTTTTACGGGTGAATTGGTCATCAAAAAAACATTTTATACCACGATGATTACCACATAAACCAGTTTCTTTAACACTGATTTGTTCATCTTCAAAAATAAAATCAATTACACAGGGGTCGCCATTGAATGTATAAATGCCATGTGTTGCATCTTTCATTTTAAATTCACCCTTCAGTTCACCAATGCATGAGGCTTCATTTTTTTCAAAATGCAGAAAGAATGTATAAGTGGACGTATTTTTGCCATCTCTTATTGAGATGAAATTTCTTTTGTCTTGTGCATAATCTGCACTGAATTTGTTCTTATGGGGTAAAGTGTCTATAGGGTTTATTATGGCAGATTTAGATGGACTTTCGTTAGAATCATTAATAACAATCATAAAACCAACCCCAGCAGTATATACCCAACCTGACCTTGAGAATTGGACGATATTTTCTTTGCCGGTTTTTTCCTGACTAAGTAGAAAGGTAGGTTCTTTGTTTATACTAAGAGAATGTACATAATCATCTTCTGTTGAATTGTCTAGTAAAAACTTAGCGGCTAAAAAATGATTTGATTTAGCATCTAGTACAAATACAACCATTTCAACTTTGTGTTTCAAAACAACGTTAACCAAAAGGTAAGTCTCCTTCTCTTTTATTATTTTCCCAACAGGGTAGAAGTAGGGACTTTTTTCTTTACCTATATATTTAACCGTAACTGAATCAGGAATAAATTGATTAATGGCTTTTAATCCAATTCTATTAGAGTCGGCAATATTTGTAAAGTTGCTATCTGCAATTATGTAATTACCTGAAATTACAGGAAAAATGGAAAGGAAATCTTTGGATTTTAATGGAGATGCCCCAGTTAAATCTATTTTTTTTTCACCACAGGCAAAAAGGGCTATTAAAAAAACATAGAACAATTTCTTTGGCATGATTCGATTATTTATATAAAAATAAGTTTTTCAGACAATCTACTCGAACTATATCATTTATTAGTTAGTTAATTTATTTAGATTTGTCTAAAAATAATTTTAGATAGCATGAATTTAACAGTTGCCGAAGAGAATTATATTAAAGCTATTTTTCATTTACAGCAGGCAGAAGGAAATGTGAGTACGAATCAATTAGCTGCTTCTTTACACACAAAACCTGCCTCTGTAACTGATATGCTTAAAAAGCTTACCAATAAAAATTTACTAAATTATAAGCCCTATCAAGGGGTTCGTTTAAGTAAGGAAGGAAAAAAGCAGGCATTAATGATTGTTCGTAGGCATCGTTTATGGGAGTTTTTTTTAGTAGACAAATTACAATTTGGTTGGGATGAAGTGCATGAAGTAGCAGAAGAATTAGAACATGTTAGTAGTAAAAAGTTAGTAGAAAAGTTAGATTCATTTTTAGGTCATCCTAAATTTGATCCTCATGGTGATCCAATACCAGATGTTCATGGTAACATGGTGGCTATCCGCCAATTCAATTTAATTGATATTCAACCTGGCACATTGGTAGAAGTTTGCAGTGTGGGTAGTCAATCTGCAGAATTGCTTGAATTACTCCGTCATAAGAATATAGGAATTAGTACCGAAATGCTGATTATGAAGAAGTTTGATTTCGATCATTCAGTGGAAATAAAAATTAAAAACAGTCAACATATAAATATTAGCCAGCAATTGGCGCAGGCTTTATTTGTAAAATTAGTTTGATATGAATTCACCTTTACAGAATCAAAATTCACTCAGTGAAGTGCACGAATCCGTGGATATGAGTCATAGTACCAAGGGCTGGAGAAGGTTATTGGCTTATATGGGGCCCGCTTATCTAGTAAGTGTAGGATATATGGACCCAGGTAATTGGGCTACTGATTTACAAGGAGGCGCGCAGTTTGGATACAGTTTAATTTGGGTTTTATTAATGAGCAACTTAATGGCTTTATTATTACAAAGTCTGAGTGCCAGATTAGGAATTGTTAGAAGAAGAGATTTAGCGCAGGCAAATAGAGAAGTGTATCCTCCTGTAGTAAATTTTTGTTTGTATGTATTTGCAGAAATTGCGATTGCAGCTTGTGATTTAGCAGAGGTTTTAGGAATGGCATTGGGTATTTATTTATTAACCGGGCTTCCTCTTATTTGGGGAGTTTGCATTACTGTATTAGACACCCTATTGTTGTTATGGTTACAAAATTTTGGAATCCGAAAATTAGAAGCCTTTATCTTATCGCTGGTTGCGGTGATTGGAATTTCTTTTTTTGCGGAATTATTTTTTGCTAAACCTAATCTATATCAAATAGCTGCTGGATTTATTCCAGGAATATTGAATAAAAATGCACTTTATATTGCCGTTGGAATCATTGGAGCCACTGTGATGCCACATAATTTATATCTACATTCTGCATTAGTACAAACTCGGAAAATAAAGTCTGATAAAGAGGGCATAAAAAATGCATTGCGTTTCAATATGATTGATAGCACTATTGCATTAAATGCAGCGTTTTTTGTAAATGTCGCAATATTAATATTAGCAGCCTCAGTATTTTTCAGCTCTGGTAATACACAGGTTGCTAAAATAGAAGATGCACATAAATTATTAGCTCCTTTATTAGGAAGTAAATTGGCGCCAATACTTTTTGCAATTGCATTAATTGCTGCTGGTCAAAGTAGTACCATCACTGGAACTCTTGCAGGCCAGATTGTTATGGAAGGTTATCTGCAATTAAGGATTAACCCTCTGTTAAGGAGATTTATTACTCGGATTATAGCAATTACACCTGCCATTATCACGATACTCATTTATGGCAATGAAAAAATAGATGCATTACTTGTCTTAAGTCAGGTAATATTAAGCGTACAATTAGGTTTTGCTGTAATTCCATTAATCCATTTTGTGAGTGATAAAGCTACCATGGGTGAGTTTGCTATTAAAAATAGAACCAAGATAGCTGCATGGCTAGTGGCTGGGATTTTGGTATTTCTAAATGTGAAAATGGTATTAGATCAATCAATTGATTTTTTTAATCAGCCTGGAAATATAGTTTGGAAAATTTTAATTCTTTTGGGTGCAGCCATTTTTATTTGGCTTTTTATCATGATGACTTTTCTTCCCATTTTCAAGAAAAGAAAATTGCGTGATATAGCCCGAATGCATAATGATATTCCCGTTTTACAAAATTTAGCAGTAAATGCAAATCGCGTAATTGCCATTTCGCTAGACTTCTCAAAAGCAGATGAAAAATTGATTGCTTATGCCATTGCTCAGGGGCAATCTGATGTTCGTTATATTTTGATTCATATTGTAGAAAGCCCTTCAGCCAAATATTTTGGTGAGGCTAGTGATGATTATGAAACCAGAAAGGACATGGAAAGATTGGAAGCATTAAGCAGTCAATTAATACATGCGGGTTACAAAGTAGAATTTGTATTAGGATATAGAAACCGGGTGGCTGAAATAGTTAGGATTGTGAAGATGAAAGAGGCAGATATGTTAGTAATGGGAGCGCATCGGCATAGAGGCATAAAAGACTATATTTTTGGAGAAACCATTGAAAGTGTTAGGCACCAATTAGAGATTCCTGTACTAATTGTGAATGTGTAATTACCCGAAATATGTTACCTTGTGGCCTCTAAAATAAACAGATCAGCTATGTCTCAGAAAATTAAAGTACTTAATCCAGTGGTTGAGCTGGATGGTGATGAAATGACAAGAATTATTTGGAAGTTCATTAAAGACAAATTAATTCTTCCTTACCTAGATGTTGAAATTAAATATTATGATCTTGGGATGGAGTATCGTGACGAAACGAACGATCAAGTAACTGTTGATGCCGCAAATGCCATCAAACAGTACGGCGTTGGTATCAAATGTGCCACAATCACACCAGACGAAGCAAGGGTTAAAGAGTTTAATCTAAAACAAATGTGGAAAAGTCCGAACGGCACTATCCGTAATATATTAGATGGAACTGTATTTCGTGAACCTATCGTTTGTGCAAATGTTCCGCGTTTAGTTCCTAACTGGACTGCTCCTATATGTATTGGTCGTCATGCATTTGGTGATCAATATCGTGCAACTGATTTTGTAACAAAAGGGAAAGGTAAATTAACCATTAAGTTTGAAGGCGAAGATGGTAATACACAAGAGTTTGAAGTTTTTAATTTCAAAGGAGATGGTGTTGCACTCGCTATGTATAATACCGATGAAAGTATCTATGGTTTTGCAAGAGCATGTTTTAATCAAGCTTTGACCAAAAAATGGCCATTGTATTTATCTACCAAAAACACCATTTTGAAAAAATATGATGGTCGTTTTAAAGATATTTTTGAAGAAGTTTATCAAAACGAATTCAAAGTGGCATTTGATACAGCTGGTATTGTATATGAACACCGCTTAATAGATGATATGGTGGCGAGCGCTTTAAAATGGAATGGTAATTTTGTTTGGGCATGTAAAAACTATGATGGGGATGTTCAAAGTGATACTGTAGCGCAGGGTTTTGGTTCTTTAGGTTTGATGACATCAGTTTTAATTACTCCTGATGGAAAAACAATGGAAGCAGAAGCGGCTCATGGAACTGTTACTCGTCACTATCGTGAACATCAAAAAGGCAGACCAACATCTACAAATCCAATTGCATCAATATTTGCATGGACAAGAGGTTTGGAATTCCGCGGCAAATTAGATAATAACCAAGAACTCATTAATTTTTGTCAAGCACTTGAACAAGTTTGTGTAGAAACTGTAGAGAGTGGTAAGATGACAAAAGATCTTGCACTTTGTATCTATGGTAGCAAAATGAATCATGGAGAACATTATTTGTATACCGAAGAGTTCTTAGATGCGTTAGATCAGAATCTGAAAGTGAAACTAGGAAAATAGAATTCAAAATTCAAAACATAAAAGCCCCTGATGATTCAGGGGCTTTTATGTTTTGAACTAAATGTTTAAATACTCCAAACTTTATAATTTTGACTTTGAAAATTATTTAAACGCTTCATCTATCACTTTACCCACCGACCCACTTGGCATTTGGATATTTAATAATGCAGCAATAGTAGGAGCGATATCGGTCATATAATTTTCTTTATTGGTACTACCTTTTTTAATTCCCCAACCATAAAATAACAATGGAATATGTGCATCATAAGGCGCCCAAAGTCCATGTGTTGTTCCTGTACTACCACCCTCAATATAGCCGGGTTTCAGTATAATTTGAATATCTCCACATCGATTTGGATAATAACCGTTTGCAAACATTTCCCTTTGAGTTTTATTTAAAGTGCTGGTTAATATTTTACTTGTTTCAACAGCATTGGCAACAGCTTCTTTTTTTAATAAGCCTGTTATGATTAATTTTTTAATAGCATCAATATCCGCTTTGGCAGAATCAATTTTTGTATGATTCAATGTTACTTGATAATTGAAAAAATTCTCAATGGCAGTTGTTACTCCATATTTTTCTTTGATTTGATCATTCAATTCTTTACGTGTAGAGTTATCATCAAATAAGCCACCAGGTAATTTATGTTCTTTCATAAATCCCGGAATATGTGCTACTGCATGATCTGCAGTTAGGAAAACAGTATACTGGTTTTTACCAACTGTGGCATCCAGGAATGATAATAATTTACCTAATTCTGCATCTAATCTTATATAGTCATCTACCATTTCCCAAGAATTCGGACCATAGGAATGTCCAATATAATCTGGGGATGAAAAACTAACAGCCAAAAAATCGGTAACATCGGCTTTCCCCATTTTTTCATTGATGATTGCGGCTTTAGCCATTTCAACTGTTAGGCTATTGCCATAAGGTGTTGTTGAAATTTTTCCATAATCTTTTCCTTTGAACTTTGAAAGATCATAAGGAAATGAGTTCATATCTTTCCCTAAAGGAGTTGCTTCATAAGCTTTAATATCTTCTGTGGCAAAGTTGGTATAGATAGATTTATTTAAAATGGTATTCCATCCTATCTGATAAAACGAATCTACTAATTTGCGTTTATTAAACTGATTAACCCATGCTGGTAATTCAGTCATATAATAAGTACTGGTTATAAAATCTCCTGTCTTGCTATCATACCAATAAGCAGCATTAGCAGAGTGTCCGGCTGGTAATATGGAACCTCTGTCTTTAATGGCAATACCGATAACTTTACTTTTAAAGTTAGTTGCTAATCTTAATTCATCGCAAACAGTTGTTGTGAGCATGTTTTTTGGACTCATCTGACCAGCATCTGTTGCAGATCCCACGCTATTTACTGTTTTATCTTCGCTACAATACACATTCCGCATTAATTGATTATCCCACCAATTGTTTCCGGTAATTCCGTGTATTGCAGGAACAGATCCTGTATATACACATGTGTGCCCGCATGCTGTAACAGTAGGTGCATATGGGATTAAAGTATTATTACTGGTAAATCCTTCCCCCATCATTCTTTTAAATCCTCCCGTTGGAGAAAATAATGAATTGAAACGATATAAATAATCCCAACGCATTTGATCAATGACAATGCCAACAACTAGTTTAGGCCTTTGTATTGCAGGAGATTTTGTCTGGGCCTTAACACAAACTAAAAGCATTAAAAATGTCAATATGCTAAATATTTTTTTCATTCATGATATTTAAGTTTGTAAAAATAGTGGATAGGCTGCTTATTTAGTTTAAATACTAGGTTAATAAGTTGTGTTTAATAAATGGCTTTGCCCTTAAGCACTAAAAGTTTATTTTTGCGCCCTAATCAATTAAGAAATTGTGTTATTATGGCAGATATATTTGAAAAACTAGTTAAGAATTACGGTCCATTAGGTCAGCACCGTGAAAGAGCGCATGGGTATTTTGCTTTTCCTAAATTAGAAGGGGAAATTGGAAGTCGTATGAAATTTCGCGGAAAAGAAATGATTGTTTGGAGTTTAAATAATTATTTAGGTCTAGCCAATCATCCTGAAGTACGCAAAACTGATGGAGAAGCTTCAGTAAAATATGGTCTTGCTACTCCAATGGGAGCAAGAATGATGAGTGGTAATAGTAATTATCATGAGGAACTTGAAGCAAAACTAGCTTCTTTTGAAAATAAAGAAGACGCCATTTTGATGAATTTTGGCTATCAAGGAATTATGAGTGCCATTGATGCAATCTGCGGCAGACATGATGTAATTGTTTATGATGCAGAATCTCATGCCTGTATTATCGATGGTTTGCGTTTACATACTGGTCATCGTTATGTTTACAAACACAATGACATTGCTGATTTCGAAAAGCAAATGGAAAGAGCTACTACACTCATCGAAAAACAACCTGCTGGTGGAATTTTAGTAATTACAGAAGGGGTTTTTGGGATGGCGGGTGATCAAGGAAAGTTGAAAGAAATTGCAGCATTAAAAAGTAAATATAATTTTCGGTTACTGGTAGATGATGCGCATGGATTTGGAACACTTGGCAAAACAGGAGCTGGTGCTGGTGAAGAACAAGGTTGTCAGGATGATATTGATTTATACTTTTCTACTTTCGCAAAATCTATGGCTTCAATTGGCGCTTTTATGGCTGGCGATAAGGCAATAATTGATTTTATACGTTACAATATTCGTTCTCAGATATTCGCGAAGAGTGTACCAATGCCTTTAGTATTGGGTAACTTGAAGCGTTTAGAATTATTACAAACCCAACCTGAACTGAAAGAAAGACTTTGGAGTAATGCATTGAAATTGCAAAATGGATTAAAAGAAAGAGGCTTTGATATTGGAAATACAGATACGCCTGTTACTCCTGTTTACATGAAAGGTGGTGTGGAAGAAGCAACTGCAATGGTGATGGATTTAAGAGAAAATTACAAGATATTTTGTTCAATTGTAGTTTATCCAGTGATTCCTAAAGGACATATCATTTATCGATTAATTCCAACTGCAGCACATACTGATGCAGATATAAATGAAACACTTGTTGCTTTTACCGAAACAAAAGCCAAATTAGATGCTGGAGCTTATAAATCTGAAGCAATTCCAGATATGGCGGGGTAGGTTAAAGTAAAAAAAATAAAATGTAGAAATATCAGGTATAATTATGTCTCAGTGAAACATATTTTCGAAATATAAAAGCCTCTGAATTTACAGAGGCTTTTATATTTGATTTTTTACTTATTCTACAATTTCTTGATAAGATCAGTTGCTTGTTTTACGTAATCCTCATTCTTAGCTGTTGTTGCTAGAGCAATACATTTTTCTGCGCTTGCTTTTGCCGCGATTTTATCACCATTCTCTTTTTCAATTTTGGCTCTTAATAAAAATAACCAAAAACCATTCGGCGTTGCTTCAGTTGCTTTCTTGGCATTTAATAAGGCTTTTGATAAGTCCTTATCCCATTCGTAATAAAAGTTTGCGGCCGTTTGATAGATAGCTGGATTTACTTTATCTGCACTTAATTCTTTTTCAATTTGTGCCCTTAATCTTGGTTTAACATTTGTACTAATTGGAACTTTTACTGTTGTATTTCCCCATGTAATAAGTAGCTCGCAAGTTTCTGGTTGTATAGCTTCAAATTGTAAAGAAAAAGATTCAACTGCAGTAGCTATTTTCTCGGATTTCAACTTAAATCTAACCACATCTTCTGCTTCTTTATAGCCATCAGTACCCCAATTATTCAATCCTTTATTGACAATTATTTCCCAATAATCCTTTCCTGGTATTGCGTATAAAACATAAGAACCGGTATCTAAAACTTTACCACCCATCGTTACATTGTCGGTAAATCTAATTTTTGTGGCAGCATTGGCACCTAATCGCCATAGTTTGTTTAAAGGTGCTAGATCACTATTCTCTTTTAACAAAGAACGACCTTTTATATTTGGTCTAGAATAGGTAAGCTCTATTTTCCCCATCCCAAAATCCTGTGATATAGTCTGAGTCGTACTTGGTGCAGGCATTTTGATCTGAGAATTTGCAATTAGTGCAAAAGACATGAGAGCAAGCAAAAGAATTTTTTTCATATGTGATTTATTTTATGCTACAAACCTAATACTTGGAATGCTGATTGCCAATCATTTTATATAATTGGTATTTTATTTAAAAGCCGGATGAAAACGTTGAAGGGTATCACGTAAATAATCCCTATCAAGATGGGTATAGATTTCTGTTGTGGTAATGCTTTCATGACCTAACATTTCTTGCACAGCTCTCAAATCTGCCCCTCCTTCAACAAGATGTGTAGCAAAAGAATGGCGAAAAGTATGTGGGGAAACAACTTTTTTAATCCCAGCTTTCCTAACCATCTCTTTGATAATATAAAAAATCATAACTCTGCTTAATCCTTTTCCTCCTTTATTAAGAAATAAAATGTCTTCATTATTTTTTTGTACAATTTGATGAACTCGAATATGATTCTTGTACAAAAGGATATATTTTATTGCATCTTTTCCTATTGGTACTAATCTTTCTTTATCACCTTTGCCGGTAACTCTGATAAACCCTAGGTCAGGATAAATTCCAGATATTTTTAAATTAATTACTTCTGTTACCCTAAGCCCACAACTATACATGGTTTCCAATATTGCTTTATTCCTTCCACCCTCAGGTGTACTTTGATCGATCTGAGCAATCACTAATTCTATCTCTTCAAAACTTAAAGTGTCGGGTAGTTTTCGTTTCGTCTTAGGCGCATCTAGCAAAAGGGTGGGATCTTTTATACAAATTTGTTCAATCAAACAATATTTATAAAAACTGCGAATCCCTGATATGATTCGAGCTTGAGAAGTCTGACTCATACCTAGTTCACTAATCCATTTTACAAAGTGTTGTAAATCTTTTAACTCAATATTTCCCGGATTTTTACCTGAATCGCTAATAGTTAAAAACTGAGTCAATTTTTCTATGTCATGTAAATAGGCATCCACCGAATGATCGCTTAATGATCTTTCTAATTGAAGGTAACCCTTGAATCCATTTTTATATGAGTCCCACATAGAATAATCCCAAATATAATTGATATTAAATATTCAATTTGAAATGAAAGTTACTAATTAGATTTTCTCATTGATTGAATTAAATTTTGATTCCCTAAATTGTGACTTATATAATTTAATCCGAAACTAGAATTATGCAGGTAAATCTTCGCTCCTTTAAACAAAAAGTTCGCCATAATACAAAAGCATTTACAAAATATTTAGGATCTATAGCGAAGAACCCACCAAAAGGCCTTGATAATATGGCATCAAAAATTGATGCCCAAGTTTGGCAAGAAATTGACTGTTTAAGTTGTGCTAATTGTTGTAAAAGTATGACGCCAACATTTACTAAGGCAGATGTTAAGCGGATATCGAATCATTTAGAAATGTCTGTAAAAGAGTTTACAGATAAGTGGTTAGTGTATGAAGAGGAAGATAAAGATTGGATTAACAAAAAACAGCCCTGTCAATTTTTGAGTAAGGAAACGAATATGTGTAGTATATACGAAGTGAGGCCACTAGATTGTGCGGGATTCCCACATCTGAAAAAACGAAAAATGCCAGAATATATGCATTGGCATCAGCAAAATATTAACTATTGCCCTGCAACATACAAAATGGTAGAAAAAATGATTGACCTGGGGATCAAGCCGGAGAAAAAATCAAAATAATTTATTAAAAGTATACATCTTCTATCATAAAAATTTCTTTTGAGTGGTTGCCAATTATTGTAATGGCAATCACATCAAATTGTACATATTTCCAGTAGGGATGTTGATATTGATACGCTTCTGCTGCATTTTTTAAAAAAGTCATTTTATCCCTTGTAATACTTTCTTCAGGTCGGCCAAATCTAAGAGTATGCCTTGTTTTCACTTCAATGATATGTAGTAACTCCTCTTTAAAAGCTATTATATCAACTTCAAGATGATGATGGCGCCAATTTCTATCTAAAATGGTGAAACCTAATTCTTGTAAATAGTCAGTTGCTAGTTGTTCCCCATTTGCACCTTTGTCTCTATTAGATTCCATAAACAAGCGTTCTAGATTTCTTTTTATTTTGCGCAAGATTTGTTTTTAATTAACGTTAATTAAAATAAAATTCAAATAATGAAAGCTTCTCACAAAATTTTCAAAATAAAAGGGTGTATTCAACATTATGCATGGGGTGGAAACACCTTTATTCCAGAATTATTAGGGATTGCAAATCCAAATCTCGAACCATGTGCTGAATATTGGTTAGGTGCGCATCCTTCTGCTTCTGCCCAAATTTTGGATAGTGAGGACGCTAAAACTTTAATTGAACTAATCACAAAAGATCCATCTGAAACCTTGGGGGAAGCTATATTTAATCAATTCGGAGAATTACCTTATTTATTAAAGGTGTTAGATGTAAAACAAATGCTTTCTATTCAAGTGCATCCTACAAAACAGGAAGCTGCATTAGGTTTTGATCGGGAAGAAGCAGCAGGTATTCCAATAAATGCTGCAAATAGGAACTATAAAGATCGTAATCACAAACCTGAAGTAATGGTGGCCTTAAGTGATTTTTGGTTATTACATGGTTTTAAGGAAAGGGATTTACTTGAAAAGACATTGGAGGAGGTACCTGAATTCAATATTTTGTTACCTCTCTTTAAAAGAGAAGGATACAAAGCATTATATCAGTTTGTGATGGAAATGGGTGTGGAAGAAGTAAATGCGTTTTTAATTCAAACCGTAAAAAGGGAAATTAGAAATAAAAAAGAGGGGTTGTTAACTAAATCAAATCCAGGCTGGTGGGTTGCTAAATTATTCGAAGGGGTAGACCAGATTTCCAATATAGATAAAGGAGTTTTTTCTATTTATTTTTTCAATATTGTTAATGCAAAGCCTGGCGAAGCGGTATTTCAAGGTGCAGGTTTACCACATGCATATTTAGAAGGTCAGAATATTGAATTAATGGCGAATAGTGATAATGTTTTGAGAGGTGGATTAACGCCAAAACATATTGATGTGACTGAATTAATTAAGCATACATTGTTTGAAGGTATTATTCCAAATGTGATGCAGGGAAATGAGATCGCAATAGGAGAAAAGAATTATCCTTGCCCGGTACCTGATTTTTCTATAAATAAAATAGATTTGAATAATAATCTACCCTATAGTAATGTGTCTGGATCGCTGGAGATATTACTAGTAACAGATGGTGGAGTAGTATTAAATAATAATATGACATTAAAGAAAGGAGAAGCTGTTTGTCTGTTACCAGGTGCTTCGTATACTTTAATCTCATCAGGGCAATGCACTTTGTTTAAAGCTTTTGTGTAGATTATACCCGCTTTCTTCACACTTAATGAAATTTGCATTTTAAAATATTTTTTCGCCTATTTTTGTCTCGAAATACAAAATAATGAAACTAAATAAGAACCTTTTTTTATCAATTGGTCTGATGATAGCAATAACATCAGTTTACAGAATTTTGCCAAATAGACCTTATGGATTTGCACCACAAATTGCACTAGCTTTATTTGGCGGAGCTTTCTTTGTGCAAAATAAAAAATGGGCTTTTAGTCTTCCCTTGATTTCAATGTTCATTTCTGATCTTTTATACCAAGTTCTTTATAATTATGGATATTCTGAGATTCAAGGATTCTATAGTGGTCAGTGGGTAAACTATTTATTGATCGGATTTTTGACAGTTTTTGGATTTTTAATTAGTGACGGGAAAATTTCAAAGGTGATCTTAGCATCTTTAGCTGCACCAACAACCTATTTTCTTTTGTCTAATGGCCTAGTTTGGATTGGAAATGGCGGCTACCAACGCTCACGCACATTTGGTGGATTAATTCAGACCTTAATTGATGGAATTCCTTTTTATCAGAATAGTTTGGCTGGGACTTTGGTTTTTGGTGCTATTCTATTTGGGGGCTATTCCTTGTTGAAATCTACTGATTCTAAACAAATCGCTTAATTTAGGATACATCATATTAGGCATATTACTGGAAAATGTTCCTATTGGTAGGTTAATACTCATTTTCAGATTCATATCCCTCATCTACTTTTAAATCTTTACCATCGGCAGCAGTTGTAGCCAATTCATCGCATCTATTATTCCATTTATTATCAGCATGTCCCTTAACCCAAATAAACCGTAGTTTAAATTGTTTTGACAGGGCGTAGAAATGTAGCCAAAGGTCTTTATTTTTCTTGCCACCTTTGAAATCAGTTTTAATCCATTTATCTAACCATTTTTTCTCAACACTGTTCACAATATATTGACTATCAGTATATATAGTCACTGAAATCTGGTTCTTTTTTAATGACTCCAGGGCTTTAATAACAGCTAATAATTCCATTCTATTATTAGTAGTTAATCGGTAACCACCCGACAATTCTTTTTGGATATCACCCCACAAAAGGATTGCTCCAAATCCCCCAGGACCTGGGTTACCTCTTGAGGAACCGTCGGTATAGATTTTAAGTGGGTGTCCAACTGAACTCGTTGAATGAATAGTATTTATTCCTTCTTTCACAGATAACTTTCGTTTAATAAGTGGCAAAGAAACTTAAAACAGGTAAGATTCTAAGTAGGATCTAAATAAAATTTTGGGGTTTAAGTAAAACAATTATATGAAAGTGCTTTTTTGTATAATTATTGTGTTTGAATTACACATTGTTTTATTTATTTTTACGTTTTAAATTGAGGAGCTTGAATAAGGATAAAAAAACGATTGCTACAAAGCCAAATTCGCTGACAAAAAAAACTAATACAAAATCTTTGGAGATCAAAAGGGATGAAATTATTCCCCGGACAAAGAAAATTGCGAAAACTGCTCAGGTAGGGAAGGTTTTTCTAGAAAAAGAAAAGTCAATTACTCCATCAATTCTTGGTAGCAACAAGTCAAAGGTTACAGTTCTTTCAGAAAAAAAACAATCTAGCAAAGTGATTAGTCAAGTTCGTTTTCAATTAAGATATCGTACAAAATACGGTCAAGAAATTTTCATTTGTGGGAATCATCCTTTAATGGGAAATGGCGATCCTTTAAAAGCGGTTCCCATGTATTATAACAATGAAGATCGATGGTCGTTGGATCTTGATTTTTCTAAATCGGAACCAATATCTAAAATTATTACCTACCAGTATATTTTAAAAAATGATGATGGGAGTTTCAGTTATGATGCTGGAAATGATAAGCAAATTAATCCCAACAAATTTAGTTCAGAAAATATCATCACTATTGATTCCTGGAATTTTGCTGGTTATATAGAGAATGTTTTTTATACAGAACCTTTTATAAATGTTTTATTAAAAGGGAATTTCACGGATGTTAAAATTGTTACTCCAAAAAGGGTAACACATCAGTTTAAAATAAAGACTCCATTATTATCTAAAGGTCAAACTTTGTGTATTCTTGGAAATTGTAAAGGTTTATCTAAATGGGATACCAATAATCCTATTCTAATGAGTAGGAAGTCGGAAGAAAACTATTTTACAGTTGGATTAGATTTATCGCAAGAACAGTTTCCAGTTGCTTACAAATATGGCATTTATGATACCATTACTAAAAAGTTCTTACAATTCGAACAAGGTAATAATCGAGTACTTTATGAAACAAATTTACCTGAAGAACAAACAATTATTCATGATGGTTTTGCAGTAATACCTGAAATTGATTGGAAGGGTTCTGGTGTAGCGATTCCTGTTTTCAGTTTAAAATCAGAAAAAAGTTTTGGAGTAGGCGAGTTCACAGATATTAAATTACTCGTTGATTGGACAGTAAAGGTTGGTATGAAATTGATTCAGATTTTACCAATCAATGATACAACTGCAACACATACCTGGACTGACTCTTATCCTTATGCGTCAATTTCTGCATTTGCTTTACATCCCATGTATTTGAATCTTGATTTGTTAGCAAATAGTGATACGATAGATGATTTGAATTTATTGAAAAGTGAATATTCGAATTTAAATAGCCTTGATGTTGTTGATTATGAAATGGTGAATCAAGTTAAACTAGCGTTTATAAAAAAGACTTACCAACTGGATAAGCTTCAGTTTTTAAAAGACAGCTCATTTCAACAATACTTTGATCAAAATGTACATTGGTTAGAACCATATGCAGTTTTCTGTTATTTGAGAGATCAGTATAAAACGGCTGATTTTAGTAAATGGCCATCACATCAAAAATACAATAAAGCTGAAGTAAACGAATTAATTAAAGAAGGCTCTGACGCATTTGAAGGCATAGCCTTATATTATTTCATTCAGTATCAGTTGCATTTGCAATTAAAATCTGCAACTGATTATGCGCATTCAAAAGGAATTATTGTAAAAGGTGATATCCCAATTGGTATTTATCGAAACGGTGCAGATGCATGGCAGCAACCCGAATTATATCATATGGATATGCAAGCTGGGGCACCGCCAGATGGTTTTGCAATTAAAGGGCAGAATTGGGGCTTCCCTACCTATAATTGGCAAAAGATGAAGGAAGACGGATTTGCTTGGTGGAAACAGCGCTTTGAGCAAATGAATTATTACTTCGATGCATTCAGGATAGATCATATACTCGGATTTTTTAGAATTTGGAGTATTCCTATGGATGCAGTTGAAGGTATCATGGGTTATTTTGTGCCAGCGATACCAATTCATATCAATGAATTTTATTCTAAAAATATTTGGTTCGACTATTATCGTTATACAAAACCATTTATAACTGAAAATACTTTGTGGGAGGTTTTCGGATACGAAAACGAATTTGCAAAGGAACAATTTCTTGAAGAAGATGGCTATACGGGGTATACATTAAAACCTGCTTTTGCTACACAACGTTTAGTTGAGCAATATTTTGAAAAATTAGAAGACACTGATTATCATCAAAAACAAAAGCAACAACTTTTTGATTTAATTAGTAATGTTATATTATTTGAAGTAGAAGGATCTCAGGGGCAACAGTTTCATTTTCGTTTTGGAATGGAATCTACCAGTTCATTTTTAAGTCTGGATTTGAATACCCAAAATCAACTCAAGGATTTATTTGTACAATACTTTTATAAAAGACAGGACGATTTTTGGATGCAGGAAGCACTTCAGAAATTGCCTGCATTAAAAAGGGTCACTAACATGTTAGTTTGTGGAGAAGACCTTGGTATGGTGCCAACTTGTGTTCCAGAAGTTATGCGACAATTAGGGTTATTAAGCTTAGAAATACAAAGGATGCCGAAAGATCCATCAAAAGAATTTTTTCATCCCAATGACGCACCTTATTTGAGTGTAGTAACTCCTTCAACACATGATATGAGTACCATTCGCGGATGGTGGGAAGAAGATAGGGAAAGTATTCAGAAGTTTTATAATCATGAGCTTGGACAATATGGCGAAGCTCCATTCTTCTGTGAAGCTTGGATAAATAATGCCATAGTAATGCAGCACCTGTATTCTCCAGCTATGTGGAGCATTTTTCAATTACAGGATATCATGGGTATCGACCCTGTTGTACGTCGTGAAAATCCAAATGATGAACGTATTAATGTTCCTGCAAATTCGAAACATTATTGGAGATATAGAATGCATTATAGCTTAGAAGCTCTATTGGGTTTTGACATGTTTAACCAAAGTCTTGGCAAAGCAATTAAAGAATCTGGGCGTTCATAAACGACAGGTTCTTATTTGCTTGTTTAGTATATTTTGCAAATTATGATTTTAAATTATTGGCATAAAGAATTGCCATTTAAATACCCATTTACAATTTCAAATGGTAGAACCAAAACGCATCAGCCATCCCTGATTGTTTCTTTATCTATTGGTAATTTTGTTGGTTTTGGAGAATCTCCAGCGATTGTTTATTATGATATTACTGTTGAAAAGATGATTGCAGATTTGGAGTCGAAGCGAACATTAGTTGAAAAGTTTGCGCTTACTGATCCAGAGCGTTATTGGCATTATCTTCATCACTTATTTCCACAAAACCCTTTTTTAGTTTGTGCTTTAGATATGGCAGCATGGGATCTTTTTGCTAAAATGAAGGGCAAACCTTTATTTCAGTTATGGGGTAAAGCTTGGAAGGAAACTCCAATCTGTGATTACACAATAGGAATTGATACTATTGATAAAATGGTTTCTAAAATGATGGAAAAACCATGGCCTATTTATAAGATTAAATTAGGAACTGACCAAGATATTGAAATTGTTAAAGCTTTAAGGGATCATACAAAATCTGTATTTAGAATTGATGCAAATGCAGGATGGCAACTTGAGGAAGCTTTAGATAAAATTCCACAATTAGCAGAGTTGGGAGTTGAAATGATTGAACAGCCATTAGAAAAAAATAATTGGGAGGGAATGAAGATTCTCTATGAACAATCAACATTGCCTTTGTTTGCAGATGAATCATGTGTATTTGAGCAAGATGTTACTAAATGCCATCAACACTTTCATGGCATCAATATCAAACTAACAAAATGTAGTGGACTAACACCAGCCAGAAGAATGATTCAAGAAGCTAGGGAACTTGGAATGAAAGTAATGATGGGTAGTATGAATGAATCCAGTATTGGTTCAGCTGCTATTGCTAATTTTCTTCCTCAAATAGACTTAGTTGATATGGATGGACCGTTATTGCTTTCTGAAGATCTTGCTTCTGGACTAAATTACAATGATGGTAAGATTCAATTGAATGGTTCAGCAGGTTTAGGTATCCAGGTATATTTATAAGCAGGATTTATCATCACCTGATTATCATCAAATGAGTATGATTCATACTCAGAACTATCAATATCAGACTGTTCTAATTTATTAATATTGATATCTACTAAGCCGTAAAACAAATAAGCTACTTGAATCAGAATTAATACTTCAAAAAGTGTAATAGCTACATCATTATAAAGCTCCCACCTTGAGAAGTTCGGATTAGTTAAGGTCGAATCTTTCCAAGACCTGTTAATTGAAGGTGCATAGGAGTAAATGGTAATGATGCTCAAAATCAGTAATAAAGTAGGAACTATATGTATCCAGGAAATTACAGCACTTCTTAACTCTTTTTCCCTTAAATGACGATGCATATAATAAGGTAAAGCGAGAATTATTAAAAGTATCATTAAAGAGGAAAAAAAGTTAAATAGATAAAAGCTGCCGTCTATTAAAACGATAAAATTTGAAATAGGTGCATTGATGCTAGTTAACCATATATACAAAATAGGGGTTAACCACAACAAATGCTCTCCTCGAACATGATTTGTAGAGTACATTGGGCACGTTTGGGTGAACGTAGGATTACATATTAAAATTAAGCTCTTTAAAATAGAAAACAACAATAGATATGGTTTAGTGGATAAATCATTACTTGGCGTGAATAATTTACCAGCTTATATTTCTTGAAATTTTGCTTCTAAATAATTAGATATTTGCTTGATAAATGAATTGAAATAATGGACAAAAAAGCCATAATTTAAGATGACTCCTGAAAGAAGTGATAAATTTCAAAAAGTGCTTTCTCAAAGGCAGTCCAATCTCGCCATTGTGATGGAAAATGTTCATGATCCTCATAATATCTCGGCCGTTATGCGCACCTGTGATGCTGTTGGAATTCAAGATATTTATGTAATTAATAGTGTATCACCAAAGCATGGATATTTTGGCCCTAAAAGCAGTAGTAGTGCTGCTAAATGGTTAACTGTTCATCAATTTAGTTCTATAGAAGAATGTATATTGGTTTTAAGGGAGCGCTATAAAAGGATTTATACCACTCATTTATCTACCGATGCAATATCCTTATATGAATTCGATTTCACAATAGAATCAACAGCATTAGTATTTGGCAATGAACATGACGGCGTTAGTATTGAAATGCGCCAATTGGCCGATGGTAATATTATTATACCACAAGTTGGCATGATTCAAAGCCTAAATATATCGGTTGCATGCGCAATCACTATCTATGAAGCTTATAGGCAGAAAAAAAATGCAGGACACTATAATCAGCCAAGTTTAACAGCTGAACGCATACAGGAAATAAAATCAAATTGGAGTAAGCCCAAAGTGAAATTCCGATTTAAAGATTTAAAGGCACTTAGGAGATTGAATCAATAATAGATTTTTCTTCCTTTTTTTTTCTTAATGCTACCTGTTTTTGTAAATAGGTAATACTCACATTTAATTCAAATCCAATTAATAGAATTAGTGCATTGTAATCGATGATTATCATGATTATTAATACGGTACCAATGGATCCATATACTTTATTATAACTTCCGAAATGGGTAAACCAATAAGAGAAAATTATAGTAGATGCGAGAGTTAAAAAAGTGGCTAATAATGAACCAGGTGAAATGAAATTCCATTTTTCTTCAACTGATGGGGCATATCTATAAATGATTGAAATTCCAAAGAATATCAATGCTACAATTACTAACCATCTGGTGCTTTCCCACCACCATAACCAATCAGCTTTTTTAACATTAAAATAGTGTCTCAATATTTTCTCTAAAGCATCATGTCCAATTAAAAATAAGACACAGCTGATCACTAACATAATCAGAAGTAATGTTAGTCTTATGGCCTTCCATCTCTTATGGATGAAATGTGTTTTTGCATGAAGAATAGATTTGTCGAATGTTCTGATAATTCCCATCATTGCATTCGACGCATAATAGATAACCATTAAAATACCAAATGACAAAAGACCGCCTTTTGATTTTTTAAAGAAATCATTTAAGAAAGATTCCATTAAGTCGTATGTTTTTTTATTGGGTGTCAGGTCTTTTGTTAATGCCAACAATTCTATTCTAAATTGTGCTGACACTGGCAAATATGGGACTACTGAAAACAAAAAGATACATGCAGCTGGAATAGCCATAATAATATTGAAAGAAATGGCGGCTGCTCTTTCGTTTAAACCAATTTTGTTTATCTGTAGAAAAAAGAAACGAACTACATCAAATAAGGGTAATCCTTGAAATCCAGGAATAACAATTTGCTTGCTTTTTCGAATGAGAAATGCAATTGGTCTAGAAGTTACTATAAGTCGTTCTATTTTTATCAATTCTTGCCTGCTTGTTTTTCTGCCATATAGATATCCAAAGCTTTCTGATATTCCTTTGCATAGGTATTATGTTCAGTAAAATTACTACTGAAATGATGATATCCACTGAAATCACTTTTTGCAACAAAAAATAAATAATTTGTTTTTGGTGCATTTAAAACTATATCAATGGTTTTAGGAGATGGTGTACAAATGGGGCCGGGTGGCAGACCTTTATGTCTGTATGTATTATATAAAGATGGATTACTTAAATATTTTTCATAAATCCTTGTAAGAGTAAAGTCTTTCATGGCATATTTAATAGTAGGACAAGCTTGTAAAGGCATATGTTTTTGCAGCCTATTAATATATACACTGGCAATTTTATATTTATCAGAGTCGTAATTTGTTTCTTCATCAACGATGGATGCTAAAATATAGACTTCTAGTTTGCTTAATTGGCTAGTAGATAATTTACTTTTCCGATCGTTCTTAGCCCAGAAACTTATATTTGCATCATGTAATTTTTGAAATATTTTATCCAGTGAAGCGTCCCAATAAAATTGATAAGTGTCTGGAATGATCATAGAGAAAACGGTATTACTATCTACATTCCATTTTGCCAATGAGTCGTTTGATCCTAGATATTTCATTACTTCTACTGAATCCGGAGAAAAATTTTTACTGATCAATTTTGCTAAATCTTCTTTTACCCTAAGTCTATTGATGACAAGTTTCATTTCTGCTGTTCGACCTTTTTTTAATTGTCGAGCGATAGACCAAATGTTTTGACCATTTTTAACTTCATACTTGCCTGGTTTAATTTTTTCCCAGTTATCCTGAATACTCATAAAAAGATCAAAGGCAAAAGGGTATTTTAATATGCTGTTATCATCCAAATTTTTGAGAATAACCTCTTTTTCTGTGCCGTTTTTGGATATCAGCAGGTACTTTGATTTTTCTGTAAAGTTGGTAGAAGATCCAAATATTAACCATCCTGAAAGGATACTAAATACAAATAAAATCAGTAAAATAAAATTTAAAAGTGATTTCATGGGTTCAATTTAAATAAAAAACCCTGTCTGCAAGGGCAGACAGGGTACCTTTTATTTGCTAATTTTTTATTTCTTACCAGAATCTTTTGAAAGAGGTACTGTATTAGAAGGGGTTGCAGCAGGAGCAGCTGCAGGAGATGAACTACTAGTATTTACTTTCTGCAAAAGTGAATTGTCTACATTAGATGAACCACTTCCTTTTAAAAACAAGCTTGAGAAGGTAGCAAGTATTGCTATAATTCCAGCAAACAACCAAGTGCCTTTCTCTAAAACGTCTGTAGTTTGTTTAACACCCATCAACTGGTTGCTCAAACCACCCACGTTAGCAGATAATCCACCACCTTTGGGGTTCTGAACCAAAACAATAAATCCTAGCGCCGCACAGGCAATCACAATCAAGATCAAAAACAAAATTATCATTGTATTCCTTTTAAATGTTGAATTTTGGAGGCAAAATAAGCGGATTTTTCAGGATTTAAGAAACTTAATTTAATATAGAGCTGAATTGCCTTGTCTAATTGACCTTGTTTCTGTAAAACATCGGCCATTGTTTCTGTTACGATCTCCCTTTGTTCATTTGAAGTTTTAGCTATCATTTCAACCGCTTCCTCTAAATCCTGGTTGGTTCCAAGGTCTATAGGGTTTGGGTTATCATGTTTCATGTATTTAAGCCAATCTGTAAATCTTCGAAGATGTGTAGTTAATTTATCCTGAGGAATCTTTGATAAGTCGATTTTAATACCCTGAGAAGCAAAATAATCGATGGTATACATGGGTTCTCTAGAAATTTCCAGTTCTTCCTCTTCTTGTAAAGGCTTCTTAAAATCAGCTAATTGATTGGAAAGTAAACTAGATATTTTAGAATTGCTTAGATCCGTTGCAGCTTCCTCATTATACGGCTCTGAATGTGAATGAATCGATTCAGATTCATGAAAATCTGGTTGTTTGGTGATTTCTTCCTCAGAATTTTCGTCGAGAGCAGTTTCAGGAAAAGTTTGTTTATCAATTCCACGCATCATTTCTTTTACAGATTCGATAGTTGGTATTGAAATAATGTTTGAGAAATCATTATTGTTATTAGTAAGTTCCTTTTCTAAGATGGCCTCTTTTGTTTCAGGTAACTCTTCAATTTCACCATAATTATTCCTAGTTATAGCAGCATCTGGATTTTCCAATAAATAATCTATAGAAACAGGTGAGTAGTCCTCTAAAAGAGATTGATTTGGTTTTTCCTGTATTAAATAATGCAGCCAATAAGGGTTGGTAAAATAAAGACTTGTTTTTTGGACTTGTTTAATGAAATCAGAAGAATTGTCAGTTTTATATTTAGCAGAAAGAAGCATTTGTACTGGAGCAAAATAAGGATAATTATCGGCCAACTTAACCAATGTCTCTTCATTAACCAATGAAAGGTCTTTGAAACCAGTTAAATGATATAAAGCTTTCTCCTGAATTGAATTCATATTATTAAAAGTACAACTTGATTACCAGTTGGAAAAAATATGGTTAAAAATTTCATCCGTTAAATTTCTTACTAACTCATCCAATAATTGACCTTCGGCTTGTTGTAAAGATAAGTTTGCTGAAAAATCGGCATTTCTTGACACATCGAATTCTTCCGTTTTATTTTCAAGTGTTTTTTTCAAAACTACATGAACACTTACAGTAAGTCGGTTTGTAGTAGCTTGCTGAGCACTAATTCCTACTGTCTGTGAAGGGTTGTAGCCAGTAATAGTGGCAATAATTTGATAATGTGCCTCATCACTATTTGTTCTGGTAAGTTTCGTAGAATTGATAAATTTTTGAGATAATTTATCGTACAATTTAGGACTAAGCTGGGGGTTAACATAGTTTGCTTTATTCTCAATCGCAAAAAGCTTAATTGTTTTTATTTTAGTATAATCAATTGAAACATCGTTCAATGTATAGATACCACAGCTGCTAAACTGAAACATGAAAAATAGCAATAGCCCAGAACGAAATATTTTTGATTGATAGATCAGAGTCATTGATAAGCTAAGTTTTCTCATTAAAATTTAATTGAAATTAAATGAATCATTCGTCAATATCATATTCTTTAAGTTTACGATATAAAGTTCGTTCACTTATACCTAAATCTAAAGACGCATCCCTACGTTTCCCCTTATGTTTTTTTAACGCTTTTACAATCAATTCTTTTTCCTTATCCATAATATTTAAGGATTCTTCAATTTCTTCGTGATGATGGATACTTTCATCAGTAATTATCATTGGCTGAGAATTGGGTGAAGAAGATTGATTAATAAAGGAAGGTTGAATAGCCGAGTTTGCATTTCCATTATTTGTACTTAAAGAATTGGATAATTCACCATTACTATGAAAATCGTTAAGAATAGAATCTCTAGTAAAATTTGCTGCAGAGCCTGCCAAAGAAGGGTTTTGCAAAATTTCTAAGAACATTTTTTTCAATTCAGTAACATCTTTTTTCATATCAAAAAAAAGTTTGTACAAAATTTCTCGTTCATTAGAAAAATCATTTGATCCATTTGGGTAATTAGCTAAAACAGGAAGTGAATTTCTATTTTTTTCAGGTAAGAAATTTTTTAATACAGAGGCACTAATTTGAGGATTTGTACTTAAAACTGAAATTTGTTCTGCAATATTTTTTAGCTCACGCACATTGCCCTGCCAACCGTAATTGATTAAAATTTGCTTTGCTTCTTCATCTAATTGAACAGGTGCAGTTTTGTAGCGTTCTGAAAAATCAACAACAAATTTTCTAAAAAGCAACAACACATCTTCTTTTCTATCCCTTAGTGAAGGAACTCTTATTGGAACTGTACTTAAGCGATAATATAAATCTTCTCTAAATCGTCCTTTTTGTGTAAATTCTAAAAGTTCTCTATTGGTAGCTGCAATTACTCGTACATCCGTTTTTTGAACTTTAGATGACCCCACTCTGATAAACTCTCCAGTCTCCAGAACACGTAATAATCGGGCTTGAGTGCCTAATGGCATTTCCCCAATTTCATCCAAAAAGATAGTGCCACCGCTTACTGTTTCAAAATAACCTTTTCTACTATCAACAGCACCTGTAAATGCACCTTTTTCATGGCCAAATAATTCTGAATCGATTGTGCCTTCGGGAATTGCCCCACAGTTTACAGCGATAAAAGGATTATGTTTTCTACTAGAAAGTGCATGAATGATTTGTGAAAAGACCTCTTTGCCCACACCACTTTCGCCTACAATTAAAACTGTCAGGTCGGTAGCCGCAACTTGAACGGCTGTATTCAAAGCATGGTTTAAGGCTGGCGCATTTCCAATGATGCCGAATCTATTTTTGATTGACTGTAAGTCCATTATTATAATTTTTTCCGATTATATAAATCGGGTTTACTTCAATTTAAAAGCTTACAAACTCTCCAAGCAACGTGCCTTTTGTACAACTATTTATTTTTACATACACATAATCACCAATTACGATACCGTGATCTTTTTTTTCAAATACGGCTACTTTATTTTGGTCGTTTCGTCCTTTCCAGAAATTCGCATCTTTTTTGCTTTCGCCGTCCACTAGAATTCGAAAAGTTTTTCCAATATCGTTTTGATTACTTTTTAAAGACAAATGATATTGTACATCTACAATTTCAGTTAAGCGTCTTTTTTTCTCTTCTTCAGGGATATCGTCTTTAAATCTTTTGCTAGCAAGTGTTCCCGGTCTTTCACTATAAAAGTACATATAGGCATAGTCAAACTTACTATACATCATAATTTCGATAGTGTCTTGATGATCCTCTATAGTTTCCGTACAAAAACCGCAAATAATATCTGTACTGATTCCGCAATCTGGTATAATTTCTCTGATCCTATCAACCTTTGCCTTATACCACTCTCTGGTATAAGTTCGATTCATTAATTGAAGAACACGGTTATTGCCGCTTTGAATGGGTAAATGAATATAATTGCAAACATTATCGTACTTGGCAATTGTAAATAGCACTTCATCTGTTATATCCTTTGGATGAGAAGTACTAAATCGAACCCTCAATTGGGGACTTATTAATGCGATTTTCTCTAATAATTCTGCAAATGTTACAGTATGTGCATTTGCTTCATCATTCCAGTAATAACTATCTACATTTTGTCCTAAAAGTGTGATTTCTTTATAACCTTTTTCAAAAAGATCTATTGATTCAGCAAGGATAGAATGGGCATCTCTGCTTCTTTCTCTACCCCTTGTAAAAGGAACTACACAAAAGCTACACATATTATTACAGCCTCTCATAATAGATACAAATGCGGAAACAGAATTACTATCAAGTCTGATAGGAGAAATGTCAGCATATGTTTCATCCCTGCTTAATAAAACATTCACAGCTTTTTGTCCGGTCTCTGCTTCCTCTATGAGAATTGGTAGACTGCGATAAGCATCAGGGCCAACTACTAAATCCACTAATTTTTCTTCCTCAAGAAGTTTTGATTTTAATCTTTCAGCCATGCAGCCTAAAACCCCGACTAATAGACCGCTTTTATTGTTTTTGAATTTTCTAAATTCTGTGAGCCTTTTGCGTATGGTTTGTTCAGCTTTTTCTCTAATGGAACAAGTGTTTAATAAAATCAAATCAGCTTCTCCAATATTATTGGTTGCTCCAAAGCCCTGATCTTGTAAAATGGATGCCACTACCTCGCTATCTGCAAAATTCATGGCACATCCATAACTTTCAATATAAAAGTGCTTTTTATATTTATTTGGATCATTGATAAAGGGTTTATATGCCTCACCTTGCCTCAATTCATCATGTTCTTTTGCTCCCAAATCCATCAATTCCATATTTCTAAATCATTTAGTGTGCAAAAGTACAAAAAATACCGATTTTAATGCCAGATTGTCAGCGGATCATTCGTTAAACTTATTAATATCTTCTATTTTTGCAGCTTTAAAATAAAAAAATGAAAAACCTGGTTTTTATACTATTGAGTGTATTTGCGGTTCAAGCTTTTTCGCAAGATGTGGTAGTCAACAAATTAAGAAGTGAAACATCAAGAACAGTTAAAAAAGAGAATGATACAACTATCTGGAAATCGAAAAGAGGTGGCATGTTTCTTTTTTCACTTTCACAGGGATCTTTAAGTAACTGGGCTGCAGGAGGGGATAATTTTTCTATGGCTGCTAGTAGTTATTTAAATTATTACTACTTATATAAGAATGGTCGTCAGGTTTGGGATAATAATGTTGATTTAAATTTGGGCTATGTAAATACGACCAGCTCTGGAGGAAGAAAGAACGATGATCGGATGGACTTTTTAAGTAAATATGGTTATAAAATGGATACTGTTGGAAAATGGTATTTATCTGGCCTGTTTAATTTTCGTTCACAATTTTTTGATGGGTTTAATTATGGTAGCACACCAGCTGAATTGTCTTCCTCTTTTTTATCGCCAGCGTACTTTATTCTTTCAGTGGGATTTGACTATAAACCAAGTGATAAATTTTCATTATTCCTATCTCCATTAACTTCTAGATGGACGGTTGTTACTAACAAAATATTATCTAATAAGGGAATTTACGGTTTAACTCCTGGATCTCATTCATTAAACGAAATAGGTACTTTTGCAACGGTGAATTATACAACCACTTTGGCAAAAAATATTATTTATAAAGGGAGATTAGATTTGTTCTCCAATTATCTCAAAAATCCTCAAAATATTGATTTGTTTATGACTAATCAAATTGCGTTTAAAATCAATAAATATTTCTCGGCTACCTATAGTTTAGATATGATTTATGATGATAATGTAAGATTGTTTGGTCAAAATCATACTTCGCCAGCCTTGCAAACAAAGAGTCTGATTGGTATAGGATTTCTTAAACCCTTAAATGTAAGGAAACGGTAATCCGTTTAACGTTTCATATTAGAAAAGTATCCGACCTTTTTGGTTAGTATAAAGTAGCTTTTATTTTAGGCAATAATTTTAAGCTGTTGCTTTATTTTATTTGCCTGGAAAATGAGTTCATGGTAATCATTACTTAGTATAGTAACATGGCCCATTTTTCTACCGGGTTTAGTTTCTTTTTTGCCATACAAATGAACAAAAACGTTGTCGATTTTTAAAACATCCTCTAATCCTTCATAAACAGCATCACCTTTGTATCCTGGGGCACCTAATAAATTCACAATTGCTGCTGGAAGGATGGGTTTGGTATTGCCTAAAGGATAATTTAATATGATCCGCCATAGCATATCATATTGACTACTAAAATTCCCTTCTATAGTATGGTGTCCACTGTTATGAACTCTAGGGGCAGTTTCATTTACCCAAACGTTTTGCTCTTGATCTACAAATAATTCCACAGCAAAAAGACCCGGACTTTTCAATGATCTTGCTACTTTCAATGCTATTGCTTCAGCTTTCCATAATACTTTTTCGCTCAATCTTGCGGGTGAAACTTGATAATTCAATAAATTCAGAATTGGATCGATCAACATTTCTGCAGGAGGGTAAATGGCAGTTTCACCTTTTTGATTAACGCCAACGATCACTGCAATTTCTTTATGAACATCTACCATTTTTTCGAGCACAGCAGGTGCATTAAAACCTTTGTTGAGATCATTTAAATCTTTAATTATTTGAACCCCCTTTCCGTCATATCCACCCTCCCCAATTTTATGCACTGCTGGTAAAAAATGAGTAAGTTTTTTTAATTC
>Ga0208106_1000078_pt1 | contig 40059 bp, 42 predicted proteins | sample CryBogCBE25Jul08_FD_184577 | JGI IMG/M metagenome (GOLD analysis project Ga0208106, IMG submission 184577) | Freshwater microbial communities from Crystal Bog, Wisconsin, USA - CBE25Jul08 (SPAdes) | ecosystem: Environmental > Aquatic > Freshwater > Lake | place: Crystal Bog, Wisconsin, USA...
CCATGTCTGAATTAGGTAGATACTCGACACACAATTACTAAAAACAGATTCGCATGATTCCACTTACGCAGCAATGACAATGAAGTAATCCACAAGGTGGATTTATTCTATCTCATCAGTGCTTCGTAGAAACAGTCAGGGAAGGTGTCTTCCATCCAAACAAGTAAATGCGTAACAAACTCAAGCTCGCTCTCATGACACTCAACACTTGGCCCACCGTGCAGCTCTATCTTTATGGAGTCTGAAGTCCGCGTGATTTCCAGTATCGCCTTCTCAACATTATTGTCGTTTGTCATCTTTCTCTCCTTGTTTCTCAAAGCAGCGTCACTACCGACGCTTTTCCCATTTGGGCATAGTTCCTCTTCCGCTAAGGCTAACCACGCCCTTGGGAAGATGGCTGGAGTATGATTACTTGGCTGCCATCACACGTTGACAATTTATGTCTGTCAGACCTACCCACAGTGATCCATTTTGATATCGGAGAGGCTTACTCCGCTAACGCCCTCGGTTGAGACGGCTCTCGTATGAGTATCGACGCTTGAGCGTCGATGTTAGCAACTTGTCACTGTTTCTGTGCGCCGCCCGTATGAGGCTAACGCACGGACCGGAACGTCTTGTTGCGACAGGAATGATAGCGTTGGCCGTGACCTGTTCGGCAAGAGAAAGAATCCAGCCTGACATTTGTTGCCTCAAATAAGGAGGCTATCGCCGGATGTGAAAAGCTCTTCGCTTTTACCTGTTGCCGTCGCAGCGTGAGATTGTGGAGAACGTCTCAATCGACAGATGTCGGGACCAAACAACTTTTACGAAATGCGCAATTGTGATACACAGTTCGCGCCGCTTTGTTTGTCATTTCTCAGCGGCTTTATTTAAGGCGGGTGTCTCACGAACATCCGCCTTCTTTTTATGTTGCCAGCATTGGATAATTTTCGTCAAACGATTCCGGCGTTACGAACGATGCTTCTCCACAACCTATCCTCGCGCTACTGATTTCGCGTAAGCAATTTGTCTTGAGCGAATCCAATTCAGCGTTTCAATCGTTGGTGGTTTTGGATCAGTGTGATTGACGCCAAGTTTGTTCGGCCAATCACCGAATCTTTCCTTAAACTTGAATGCAGCCCAGCCGTCTTTGTAACCGCGCTGACGAGCGTAATGTTTTAAGCCGGAGAAAAATTCCCTGCGCTGCTCAGCAAGGATGCCCTCGTTACGCCTCACGATTGTCTGGGCGCCGAATTCCTGCAACACGCCATCGTCGTGAACAACCGTCGTGAACTTCAGCATCTTGGCGCCGCAGTTTGTGCAAGTGTTGTGCTCGCGTGGGACAACCGTCTTGCACTCATCGCACAGCCTGGGAAGAGGTTCCTTAGACGCTACGTCCTTTGTCCTCACCCTGCTCTCATCCGTGCCGTCACAAAGAAAGTCACGGTTAATATGCGTGACGAGTCCTAACGTCGTCGAGTTGTTGGCATGGTCAAGAATAATCGCATTCGTCTTGCCTTGCGCCGTTCTCAACACACGGCCAATTTTCTGAACGTGGAGCATGAGGCTCTTGGTCGGCGCCGCATCAATCAGACATGACGCCTCCGGGCAATCAAATCCCGTCGTGAGAATGCCGACGTTGGCGATCACCCTGATCCTGCCAGCCTTGAAGTCCGCAATAATCTGGCGCCGATCATCGTCCTCAGTGAAGCAGTCAACGTAAGCCGCGTTGACGCCAGCCTCCTCGAACCGCTCCTGCACATGCTTGGCGTGAGACCGATCGACGCAAAAACAAATTGTCAGCCTGTTCTCGCCGAGCCTTTGCCAGTGCTTAATGATGTCGCCGACGATGTGCTTTTTATTTACAGCCTTTGATAGCTGTCCTTGGTTGTAGTCGCCTGTGGACAGAACCCTGACGCCATCAAGATCAATCTTTGGCGCTGGCGCGAAAACATGAAACGGGACGAGGTATCCTCGATTGATTAAGCCAGCCGTCGTCTCAGCAATGATCAGCTTGTCGTAGACGCGACCCAGACCAACTTTCCAGGGTGTGGCGCTTAGACCGACCACAGGCACATCAGCATACATCGTCAGAAGCTTTAGGAATGCCTTGGAGGTCATGTGCGCTTCATCGACGATGAAGAGATCAATATCCGGCAGCTTGCGTCTTGTCAGAGTTTGCAACGAGGCAATCTGAAATAGACGGTTGTAATCCGTCATCCAGTGATGGCCCTGGATTACGCCTAGATACTCGTCAAAGCCTTCAGCCGTGAAAGCGTCAACTGACTGATCGATCAATGTCAGGCGCGGCACAACAAAGCACACGCGCTTGCCCTTAGAGATAAAGTCATAGGCTATGTGCGCCGCCGTTAATGTCTTCCCAAAGCCACATGGCCCTTGCAGGATGACGCGCTTAAATCCATCAGCAAATGCCTTATCAAGGTCGGCCTTGGCGTTGGATTGATAATCCCTGAGTGAACGGAGCTCTTTCATTGCTGAGCCTTCATTTCTTTATAGGTGTTCATTGCAGCGAGTAGTGTGAGCCGCATTAATTCAATCTGCATTTCGTAAAGCTTGTCATCGCCGAGCGAGATTGCGTGGCATCCATTAGACGCCATGCGCGCAACATGATCGAGACACTCAGCAATAAAATCTCGTCGAATGCCGTCGATCGGTTCCATGTTTGGAATGATTGATGGAGGATCGATCTCAGACATCAAGCGCCCCAATACAGGAGCTCTGGGCCAGCCTCATACGCAAACGCCACGCGCAGCGAGTGAATGTCTGAACAAGCTTTCCCTTCACGATCGCGATAACGCTTCTCGATATTCTTCACGCCGTGCAGGATTGTTGTGTGATCACGGCCACCGAATGCGGCGCCAATTTCTGGCAATGACTTTGTCGTCATGCGATACGCCAGCCAGAAGGCAACGTGCCGCGCATAACAGATATAAGCCTTGCGCTTGTGGCTCTTCAGATCAGCCACTGGAATATCAAAATGAGCAGACACAGCGCGAATAATAAATCTTAGCGTCTGCGTCCCGTTTATTTCCTTAAAACCTGTAAATGTATCAAGCTTCTCGACGGTCTCCTGCTTTTTCTTCGCCTCTTTGATTTTTTTAATCACCTCCTCCTGCGTGGCAGTGTCGGAAGGAGCAATAATCTCAATACGTCTAGCCTTCGCACGAATGTCGCGAATACGTTCAAATAATTCTCTCTTTTGCTGTTCCATCGGATTTGCCACGCACTTTTGATACAAAGGACCACGACTGACATACTGGGTGCCGTTCATCATTTTCTTATTCCTTGGTTGATATGAAGAAGCACACGGTCTCATCCTCAACGCCTCTCTCAATGAGAAGCCGCATGCACTTTGAATCGTTTTCTACGAGGCCATTTCTTTGCGCGGTGTCGTTGATGCACTTGGCGGTGTTGTCGATATCGACGCGACACTTGCGCGGCAGCTTGATTGTCAGACCATATGGCCCTTCAATTCGACCGACCTTCTGCTCAATCACCATGATGTCGGCCTTGACTTCCCACTCACGGTAACGCTCGGATTTAATGTTTCGGCCACGCACTGAACGCCAAAGAGCATTCGTTGAAATTGGAGGCGGCAAGCGCAACACAATTGATTGAGTGAGTGGCCGATACATTTAGAAACCCAAATCCAGTTGGTTGAGATAAAGACCGAGCACTTCATCCTCTGCCCGCATCTTGTTGCGATCAGCCTCATTCATTTCCATGATGCGGATTGCGCGCTTCAAAATCTTTGGCTCAAAACCAACATTGCGAGCCTCTGAGTAGACCTCTTTGAGGATCTCATCAGTCTGAGCCTTCTCCTTATTCAACTTCACGATGCGCTCAGCGATCTGCATAAGCTTTGGTTCGTTACCTTTACTCACTGACCTTCTCCTTCTTCGGCCTCATAGCCATACGACCACCAACCCGGACGAGCGGCGCCACGGCAAAACAATTCAATCTTGGGAAGTGTTGGGAAATAACCCTCAATCATCTCAGCGAAGATCGCGGGCTTGACGGAGTGCTCTGCTACTGGCGCGTCAATGATTGATGGGAACTGTGTCCCAGGAGCCGGCGCCGGAACATTGCCGCGCGTGCCGATCAGCAAGAGCTCATGCTGATTTCTGTTCCAGTAACCAAGTCCGATTTTATCTTTCACCCAAACGTAGTGTGACTTGTAAGAAAAGCCCCACGCGGCCATCACAGCCATTGCGTCAGGAAGCATCGGACAAGTCGCCCACATAAATAAAACGCTGTCAGGACCAGATATAGACGGAACATCAATGTCGCATATCTCCTGTGTCGATGAGCAGGGGTAGTGATTGCGCGCATCACGATCGAGGCCCTTGTCTGACCTCACTTCAAATGCCCACGGAGGATCCGCGTAAATCACACCGAATTGCTGATCTGGCATTTCAAGAATGCGCTTCGTCAGTTCGGTTTCACGCTGCGCGCGACGATCGGCTTTATCGGCAGCGGTGAATAATTTCATCGACACGCGATCGTTCTCGCGCGTCACACGATCACGCCACTCCCCGACAATTGTCTCAAACTCTGCCTCTGGTATTGCTGCAACTTTTTGCGCGCGCGACGACAGGTTGTGAGATATCCCGACCTCTTTTAGTGTCGGGATAGAATTTGCTACTTCCTTTTTAGGCTTTTTCGATGGACGACCAGCGGGCGCCAAGCCAGTTGTGTCTTTCTGCTCTTTAAGCATCTGACCAAGGCGGCGTTCTGCGCGCAAACGTATTTCGAGAGCCTGTATTTCGAGCTCTCTATTCTCAGCCTGTCTGGCGTATTGACGTAGGGCGTAAGACTTGTCGGCGATATCTTTGACTTCGTCGATAGCACAAGCCTCGGCCAAGGCGCGGCAAGCCGCGTCATAGCGAACAAGATCCATAATAATATCCTCGGAGTTTTACTCGTTACTCAAAACGCGACACGAGCTCGTCTTTGGTTCGTGAAATTTCACGATAAATTTACTTATTTTTGCTTGGCTATTTTGCCGTATGAGAGGGGCGTTGCCGCGCCCCTCTCTTTTATCGATGTTTAAGCCTCGACGGTGTGGAGGGCGCTTTCAGAGGCGTCCTCTTCCTCATCTCTCAGATTTACAAAATCTATGAGGCCACCGTTTTTAGGATGCAGACGCCCCGTTTTGACGTCGCTCTCAAACGAGAGACGGAGGCGATTATACTGGCGCGTCAAAAACTCCGTCGATGACTGAACATCGCGCTCAAGCTTTTCGATTGCATCCAATAAAGTCTCGACCTTGTCTTGCTGCGTAGGCGACAGAGCGTCAAAGTCTGACGAACGCATAAGGTGAAGAACCTTACTCTTCTTCGTCTTGACTACGCGTTCAACCTCAGAGGAAAGCTCGCCGAGAACGACCTTGTCCTGTGTCAGTCTGATAACTACTTCACCGTGTGAAATAGAAACGTGAAACGGGTGGAGATTTAACTCCTCACGAACACGCCGATGAGAGAAAGACTTGTTTAACTCACCGAGCAGACGATATCTCCGCGTGCAATGCGCAATCCACGCATCACTCTGGGCGCCGTCTTTTGGTCTCCAGTGACCATCGTCCGTAGCAGGATCGACAGGTTCCATTGCTGGAAGCTGAACAAGTCCAAACTCGGCAAGGAACAAGTCAAAATCCTTGACCTGCGCCTTGATAGGCTCCTTGCCTTTCGGCTGACCAAACTGATCGGCGAAAGACTTGACAAGCCCATGGTAACGCAAACCAATCTTGCGATAACCAGCGTCCTGACGACCATCAACTTTTGACGCATCTGCGCCTGTAACAATATTGTTCATATTTTACCCTTCTGGGCATTCGCCCGACGTGTGGCCTACTAAGCAAGGCCGTGCTTTTTCAAAACGTCGAGATAACGGCGGAGGTCATCAACGGCAGTTTTGAAATTCCCAATGATCAGCAAGCGTTCATCCTTCGGACGAGACTTCTCAAGCCGAACCATTTTCTCAACGTTGTCGCAGAATGCGCGAGCACCAGCGGCAGCATATGTCTGGTAACTTTTCTGACGTTCGCGCCACGACTGCCGAGCAATATTTTCCTGCTCTTGCTTGGTGATCTGGCGTTGTGCGCGCTTGGCGCCCATGAGCTCCAGCGTGAAGTGCTCATGAATAAAGCGTGAGTTGATCTCACCATTGTGAACGACCTCTTCAGCCTTTTTCACAAGGTGCTTGGCAAACTCAACTTGCTTGTTTAGGGGCAGGTATTCCCCGCCATCCTTCTTACAAAGGTTCCAAAACGTGTCGCACACTGATGGCGACTTGATGATCTTGGCAACGTTGCGATCAATCAGCGGCGCCCCAGATTCAGACGGCTTGGCCTTTTCGACGACCTTGGCCATCGCTTCAGTCTTCTTATGCACAATCTCAATCTGTTTCTTTGCAGCATTCGCGGATCGCGTATCACCACGCTTTTCCGCTTTCGCTGCTTCGGCGGCTAATTCTTGCTCAAGCTCTTTATTTTGCGCCTCTATTTCTTTCTGCGCCTGTTTTGCAATCCTCTCGGCATCTCCAGAGGCTTTCAGCGCAGCGAGTTGGTTTTGAATTATGTTAGTGGTTATGCCGTGAACGGGATGTTTTTCAAAAAAAGCCTCAAGCTGACGCCAGCCAACACCCTGATCAAACGCTTGTCTATTTTGAGGTGTAGGCTGGCCTACACCTAAAAGCTCAAGGCAAACCAGCTTGTAGGCGCTTGCGATTGTGCCTCCGAGTGACGTTGATTGATTGCCTCGCTGGCTTTGGTTCTCAGTTGCGTAAATGCCGAAAGCCATTACGTCATCGCAGTCTGGGATGATCGTGATGTCGGCAGTCTCAATGCCAGACATGATCCCAGCGAGAACACGCGTGTGACCGGCGAGGATTTCTAGTTCGCCCGTTTCCTTATTCTTACGCGCAGTGACGCCCGGCCAAAAACCATAATTGGCTATGGACTTTTTGATGACTTTGGCGTGCTCCTTATCAATAGGATCAACCTTAAGATCGCGGGTCGGATTAGGCTTCAAGTCATGCAAATTTACTTTAGTCATTGTGTCTCTCCTTTTTACGGCTATTGCCGTGCGTTTGTTTATTCTGGCCGCACAGGCGCTGCGGGACACGCTCTCACGCAAAACTCTAGCGTTCAGAGAAACGACTTTGTTTCTCTGTTGTAGAATTTGGTCAGTGAAACTTTATTTCGTCACGACAATCGGCTGGAAATTCCGATCATAGTTTGCGTCAATGAAGTCGATGAAAGTGTTGCAGAATTGACTGTCTCCCAAACGCAAACGCTGACGATCTAATTTAGTCTTTGTCTCAGTCATTACTTTCTCAATGAGAGCATTATAATCATCTGGGCTCATCATAATTGGCGGCTCATTGGCAAAATACTTGTCATTGTATCGAATGCGCGCTGGGCAGAAACGTGCAGCATATTTCGCGCTGACCATCGTTTTTCCATACACGGTAATGTTATCAATATATGCCTTGTCTTCTGGACTGTCGGGGCGCGCATGAACTGGCGAAACTGCCATGAAAAATGCGGCGACAGCGGTGGAAATCTTTACAGCCTTGGACATTGTTTAAGCCCTTCACGGTTAGAGAGAGCGGGGCCAGAGGGAGGTTGAGTTCTGGCCCCGCGGGTCACAAGCGGGGAAACTGCTTGCGATTACGATCGGCTGATGCGCCGAGAAATTTCCTGCTCCATTGCTATGCGATCCGCATCGCGTATCGCTTCCAATGTGTAAGGCGTGAGATTTACCTTCGCCTCCATATATGCCTTGGCCCTGTCGTTCGGGTCTGTAATGTTTTCAGCCTTTGACAAGGCCTCTGAAAAACCGTCGATGATCATCTTAATGGCGCCCATACGCATATTCATGATCAAGCCGCCCTCTTCACGCGACGGTGGCCATGCATACACAGACCATCGTGCGCCTCTTCAAGGAATGGCTTATCGACACCCTTAAACCCACGCTTGCGCGCCGCCGCGATAACGCTAGGCCAATACTTGCGCGGTATGCGACCACGCCAGCGCATGACACGAGCATGTGAACGCCACTTGAGGCCGATTTCGTCACCGAATATCTCAGCCGAGGGCCAAAGGTTAATAAGTTGCTTGATTCGTTCCATGGTCTATGTCAATATCAATTTGTGACGTTATAGTCAAGTTCTTAATATGTAGCGTTACATCTTTGTGTGTGGAAAAGTGCTTTGATGGTTGTAATGGTTAATGAATACTTAACCGCTTAGAGGTTGCGTTAATGAGTAAAGAGAACGGGTGGATAGCCGAGCGCCTGCGCGAAACCATGCACAGAGCAAAGATTGACGGCCCGACGGATCTGGCTCGCCGGTCCAAGCTGAGCGCCGTGACTGTCTGCTCCTACGCCCGCGGCGACCGCAGAGCTCCCTATGACGCCTGCGTAAAAATGGCGGAAGTTTTGGGCGTGGACGTCGATTGGCTCTACACTGGCGGCTCAGTCGGGCTGGAAATTAAGGCCATGTCCTACGACGCGATCCCGGCGGTGGCGATCAACCAGGAACTCAGACACGCTGAACCAGGCGGGATGATCCCGCTTTATGGGAGCGCCCTCGCCGGCCCAGATGGCGGCGTCACCATGGCCGAGCGGATCGACACCATCCAAGCTCCGGCGCCGATATCGTCCGTCAAGGACGCCTACGCTGTGCTTGTGGCTGGGGAGAGCATGGAGCCGCGCTACATTCCGGGCGAGACTGTCTATGTGTCTCCCTATTTACCTGTGCGCCGGGGCGACTTCGTGGTTGCGCAGGTTACAGGTGAGAAGGATCACCACGTTCAGGGATACATAAAACGATTCATCGCCATCTCAGATGACGCCCTCGTGCTTGAACAATTTAACCCTCGCAGGGAGATTATTTTCTCTAGGAAGCGTGTGAAGTCAGCCCATCGTATTGTTTTAGCTGGATAAAAAGTTTTACAAAAAAAGTTTGAATAGTTACGATTCATTTGCTTGACTATCTGTTACGTTACTGTATAGTCCAATCCATCGAAACGCTGATGGAAAGGGCTATAAACAATGTCCGCTACAAATCTCCAAGACCTCAAAGAGGCACTCGCTCAACGCAACGACCTTGACGCGATCGTCAATGAATTTGGCGACATCAAAGCTAAGCTCGCCGAGCTTGAGGCTGTTGAGAAAATTTACAACGCCGCACTGAAGGATCGCCTGACATCTGGTCAGCGCGTGATTGCTTCAAAGTGGTCTCTTCTCAAATCATCTTCAAAAGACTCACAACGTCTAGACGCTAAGCGTCTTGAAGCTGATCTCGGCAAAGACACCCTCGCTGGCTACTACAACACAGTGAAGGGCGCCGATCGCCTCACCATCGAAGCCACCAAACTCTGGGAGACGGCTGCTTAACGCAGCCTCTCTTCCCTCTCTCGGAGAATTTCAATGGGCTATCGGTTTTATCGCACACGCTCCAGCCGTCCTGACTCAAACGGCACCGCCGAAGCTTACTTCAGCATGATGGGCGCCGAGTTTGTTCTCGAAATTGAGTGGACGCTTACAACTTATGGCGCGCCCACGACGTGGGACGAAGAAGGCTACGATCCAGAGTTTGAGATCAACAGCATTGTGATGCGCGAGGATCGCTACAGCGATCTCGGCCCAGCTTTCGTTCCTACTGGCAAGCTTTTGCACCTGATCGAAGACAGTACGCACGTCTACGACCAAGTTATTGAATCAATCAACGCCACTGTTGGCTATGACGATGGAGATTACTGATGAAAACGGAAGCAATAACATTTTTGGACGGTCGCATTGAGTTACACGTCCAGAAATTCAAATCACCAGAAGGCGACCCTTGTGCAGTTCTTGTGGTGAAGGAACGTGGGCTCAATTGCGGAATTTTTCCGTCTACCGTTTTCCACTTATTGGAAGAAGACGCTTACACAATCGAAGATGCAGTTGCTGCATTCAACGAGGTTATGCGCCGCCCTGCTTTACAGGACGCAGCGGAATGACACCCCTTCCTTACATCACTGACGATGAACACAACGCCATGAACCACAGACTTTACATGGCGCAGTTCAGTCGGGAGACGGCGCTTTCATATCTGCGCCGTCCAACAATCTACGGGAAGGATCCTTGGCAGTTCCACCACTACATGCGTCAAGCAATTCGCTGGGTGCAGGTCGAAAAACACAGAAAGGTTAAGTTAAATGGCTAAGCAGCTTGATGCGCGTCAGTTGGAGATACTTAAAAAGTATCATCCTGACCCCAAGAGCGCCGTGTGGGATTGCCACGGTGTGCTTGTGATTTATCACAAGGCTATTGAGATTATTGCGGCGAAGGCTGGCATTACTTTTGACCAGCCACACGAGGCTGAAATGAACAGCGAGAAAAAGATCGCTGTCATTCGCGTCACCGGCCATCTGGGTGATCGCTCAGAGTGGTCGTATGGAGAGGCGGCGCCGTCAAACAATAAAAACTCCTACCCTGTGTCGATGGCAGAAAAGCGCGGAAAAGATCGAGTTGTATTGAAGCTTCTCAATCTTCATGGCGATATTTACGCCGAGGACGAGGCCGACGCATTCAAGGACGTCACTGTCACCATCACGCAGAATAGTGTTGCGGCGCCTGTCACCGAGGCGATCGACTACGCCTCTGAGGATGAATCAAAGACGCAGCGCGACAAGCTGATTGCTGAAATCACATCCCTTGCAACGCTCAAGGCTCTCAACACTTGGGGCGTCACTAACGCCGAGCGCATTTCCAAGCTGTTAGAGGCTGATCAAGAGGCTCTTCGGGAGATTTACTCTGACCAGAAGCAACGTCTTGCAGCGAAGGCGGCGTAATGACTGAGATCACACAAGGCAGTGATTTTTGGAAGAGAATGCGGCTTGGCAAAGTCACGGCAAGTCGCGTCTTCTCCATCATCGACACAGACCGCAGCGGCAAGCCAAAGGCCGAGCGCGCCAACTACATGCACGAGCTAGCAATAGAGCGCCTGACACAGGTTCCCACTGAGAACGTAGTGAACAGGTTCATGGCTAACGGCACACGGCAGGAGCCAATTGCGCGTGTCACCTACTCTCTTTTGCACGACGTTAAAGTCCACCAAGTTTTGTTTGTCGATCATCCAGAAATTCAAAACTCCGGCTATTCGCCAGACGGACTTGTTGGTGACGGATTGATTGAGATTAAGGCGCCGCAACTAAAAACGCATTGCGAATATTTGCTTAGCGAAAAAGTGCCACCGCAATATTTGACGCAAATTCATTGGGGATTTGCTTGCATGCCAGAACGCAATTGGTGTGACTTTATATCATACTGTGATCAGGCGCCGACTGAGTTGCGCATGTGGGTTAAGCGGATTGAGCGTGATGATGCATTTGTGAAACGGCTAGAGGACGAGGTTATTAAATTCCTCGCAGAGTTGGATGACCTTACAGAACGATTGCAAGCAAAGTTCAACTGAGCGTGAACTTTCGGAGGACATTCTCGCGCTGGTGACGTTTGCCTTGGAGATGGCGACATCGGCGCAGGAATTGAAGAATTGGTTTGATTACAACTCTAAGCAAATTTTTAGGTTGACGACAGACCATAAGGAAATCCTGCGTGAGAGATACAAGTCACGTCAGGATATGATCAGGAGAAACGGATGAGCCAATACGACAATACCAACACCATTATTATCTCTCGTAACGATCGTCGCACACAGGACACTCACCCTGAGTTTACCGGCTCCGTAAACGTTGAGGGCAAGGAATATTTCGTCAACCTGTGGGTGAAGGAGCGCAAGCGTGACGGCGGCAAATTCTTCTCTGGCAATATCAAGCCAAAGGAGAAGCAAGCGGACAAGGGTGGCTCCGCAAGTTTGGCGTCCCAACTGGACGACAACATTCCGTTTGCTCCTGAGTGGAGATAACGACCAATGCCTAACTGGATTCAGATTACGCAAGACAATCGAAACCAAGTTTTAGGCTGGATACAAAAGGCCACGCCTGGAATTTCAGTTGCCTTTCGCAGACCGAACAAGCGAACGCGTGATCAAAATTCTTTGCTGTGGCCCTATCTGCGCAAGATTGCAAAGTCAGTCGAGTGGGATGGTCACAAATTCGATGAGCATGCGTGGAAGGATATTTTTCTCAATTCGCTTTGGGGAAATCTTTCTGTGCCGGGGATCAATGGAGGCGTGATCTTTGTTGGTAATCGACACTCCTCAAGTGAGCTAACAAAAGACGAAATGTCTGAGCTCTTGGAAATGATCATCGCGTTTAGCACTGAGCGTGGAATTACCATTGACGACTGATTTAGGGACGACGCAGCGTAAATCCCTCACGCCGACACAGCGATTAAAGCTGTTTGAGCGACACAAGGGTATTTGCGTCGTCTGCGGCAAACAAATTCAAGCTGGGGAGCTCTGGATAGATGAGCACGTTCGCGCTCTTGGTCTTGGTGGTTCTAACGATGACGATAACAGGGCGCCAGCCCACAAGGCTTGTGCGGCAGATAAGACTTTTGGGAAAGCCGGAGACAATGCCCGCATAGCAAAAGCAAAGCGTCAAAAAATGCGTCACCTCGGCATTGAGGCCCCAAAGCAGAAGATTCAATCACGCGGCTTTTCAAACAGGAGAAAACAACCGCGCATTGAAAAGAAGACGCTGCCACCTCGCAGCATGTTCCAGGAGAATAGTTGAAATGGCAAAAGATAAGAAAATGGAAAATAACATCGGTGTGTGGCAACCTATTGAGACCGCTCCGAAGGACAGAGCGATCCATGTTTGGCTGCGCCACGTTTTCGTTAAACCCCGCAGAGTTGGGAATGTCGGCGAGATAGCCAAAAATGTCACTTATCACTACGACCGTTGGTGCGGATGCGACATGGAGGGCATGTGGGAAATTGAAACGGAAATTAAGGGCGGCTGCAAAATAGCCACTCACTGGATGGATATCGTCACGATAGAACCGCCAAAGGGTGAGACGATGATTTACGGCAGCGGCAGTTCATCTGACGTTGATGATTGTATCCCATTTTAGTCACCTTTATTCCCGATATTCACAGGGATCCGATTATGGCCACCCGCATCAGATTAACCGAAGCCGCTAAGAACCTTGGCGTTTCTGTCGGATCCCTGCGCAAAGAGCGCGATCGTGGTCGCTTGGTTATTTATCGCCTTGCTGGCAAGGATTGGACGACACAGGAAGACCTAGATCGGATGTTTGACCAATGCCAAGAGAGTCCAAGGGACCATACCTCAACCTTGAGAAAGAACGCGTGCGAGACGGTCGCGTCATTCCAGCAAGGTGGATCATCCGAGACGGAAACAAGAAAAAGAGCACAGGATGCGGCGCAAATGCTCATCGAGAGGCTCAAGAGCGGCTCAAAGAATACATCACCCAAAAATACATCGAGGACGACCGCGGATGTCGTCACCCTTCCAACGTCCCGATAGAAGACGTAATCGTCCTATACCTGCGCGACATTGCGCCAAAGCATGCGCGGCCTAAAGAGACTGCGCAAAGAGCAGAAAAGCTGCTCAGATTTTTTGGTGGCAAACAGCTTGACTATGTCTCAGGGCCGTCGTGCAGGGCATATGTTAAAAGCCGCGTGAGCGTGGCGTCAGCCCGTCGTGAATTAGAAGACTTGCGCGCAGCAATCATCCATCACCGCAGAGAAGGACTTTGCGAACAGATCGTTGACGTCCCGCTGCCGGAAAAGTCTTCACCGCGGGATAGATGGCTGACAAGGTCGGAGGCCGCTCGACTGCTCCTTGCAGCCTACCGTAGAAGCCCACACGTTGCGCGTTTCATTTTAATAGGACTTTACACCGGCTCACGTTCTGGAGCCATCTGTGGCGCCTCTCTGACGCAAACAAGCGGCAAAGGCTTTATCGACATAAACAGCGGCGTATTCTACCGCAAAGCATTCGGCAAAAGAGCCACCAAAAAGAGACAGCCACCAGTTGTATTGCCCGCTCCCCTCCTCGCGCACATTCGTCGCTGGCAAAGACTTGGCCTATGCACGCACTCTTTAATTGAATTTAGAGGCAAGCCAATTCTGCGGATCAAAAATGCATTTGATAAGGCTGTGAGGGCCGCTGGTTTGCGCGACGTCACACCGCACACATTGAGACACACCGCCGCAACCTGGATGATGGAAAACGGCGCAGAGCCATCCGACGCAGCTAAATTCCTCGGTATGACCGAGGCTATGGTAGAACAGACGTATGGTCACATCGGGACTAAGGCAATGACACGCGCCGCCGAAGCACTGACGCGCCGACGTTTTGCCGACGTGAACGCCGTGAACAAACAGTGATTGAGACGCAACAAGACGAAATAATATTTCAATAAAAACAACGGCAATAAAATAAAATCATTCGTTCGGGACGAGGGGGTCGGAGGTTCGAATCCTCTCACTCCGACCAGGAAAATCAAATGCTTAGCAAGATTTTTTGCCTCCTCGTAAATTCTGCCGACGTTTTGCCGACGCGCATTTAGCGCCCCCTTAACGCTACAATCTCATCAATCATCGCAGCCAGAACGACCTCGATATCCAGCACTGGAGAGGCGTAACCGGATGGCTGGGAAACAGCTTGCGGATAGGCCCGCGCAATAGATTCCGTCACCGGACTATTCACGCTGATGCCGACGCCGCCGGATGCTGTAAACTTGCCGGTGCTTTTGTTGAGGACGGCAAACTTGGTGAACGTGTTATCGAATAGGCCAACGGTAGCGCCCACGTCAGCCACTGCCGACTGATAGTTTGTGCCGCTGTTTGGAGCAAAGTAGACAGCCGCGCCGCCATTTGAGAACACAGTTGTCGGACCGTAGAACGCCGTATATCCGGCTGTGGCAAGACCGGCGTTGCAAGTGACAAATCCATTGGCCGTGATTTTGCCGCCAAATGTTGAGTCACCCGTCGCGTTGACGCCACCAGCCGTCTTGAACCCACCACTGCCAGCGTCCACGCCGCCAGAGCCTGTGACCGTTACGCCGGTGCTAGACTTAACGTCGCCGGTGTTCACAGATGTCGGCGAGAACACGCCGGATAGAGCGAGACGCGCACCGTCCTCAACCGTGAATGTTGCACCGGATTTAATCGTCAGCGCCGCGCCGTTTGGCACAGTCGTGCCGCCGTTGAGAGAGTTGACGGCAGTTGAGTTTTTGACGGTCAGGCCACCAAAGGCAACAGTCAGGCTCCCCGACGGCATGTTCACGTCGCCATCAAGAACGCTCGATCCTTTGGCTGCTAAAACCTCAGAGCCGACAAAAGACGCGCCGGCCAGAGACAACTTCTTCAACCCGACTGTCGATGACGACAACTCGATCCCAGAGGTGACTGAAATATTATCAAACGACGCAGACTGAAATATAGCCGTGCCCGTAAACTCGCTTGTGCTAGCGGAAAACTTCCCCTGCACAGACAATGGGCCGCTAATCGTGCCGCCGACGAGAGGCAGATACGCGCCCTCTGAGCCGGAGACTGCGCTGTAGATGTCTTTGCCATCAGAGTAGACGATCGTGGAGCCTTGTGGAGGGACGATCACAGGAGCCTGCTTGTAGCCGGCAGTGCGCAGTGAAATCGTGCCCGTCGAGCCTGACAGGTTGTTTGAAACAATCCACGAACCACCAATTCCATTAGGGAACACGATGTATGCGTTGTTGGTGCCGATCGTGCCGCTGAACACAAGTGAGCGGTTTTGCAATTGCTCTTGCGACAAAGCGTAGTCGCCGGTGATAGGGACGGATAGATTGCCGCCGAGAACCTGATCAAGGATCGTGAAATTGTTGTTAGTCGGCGTGTTCCAATTCTGAGAATTGTATGGTGGCAGGGTGAGATTAATATTCGGCGTGGCCATGTCTAATCCTCAGATTTGCTCGTTAGCGATAGATAAAGCGCGGACAACAGCCTCGTCCGGCTTGTCTAGGATCGTCTCTGTGTTTTTCTTTTGCTGATTGCGCGCCATCTCAAGACCGCGAATTAATTGATCCGCAGTCATGGCCTTGCGTGACATTCTTCCGCCGGCTGCTCGCTTTGGTCTGTCTTGGCGCTCGGTCTCCGTCATGCCGGCATTGACAAGCAACTTATCAATAAGAGTTGGCATGTCCTTTGGCGCCACGTTCGGATGCTTCATCATCATCTGACGCGCAAAGGATGGATCCGTCAGCATTCGTCTCAGTATCTGTTCTGACTTTCCGGCGCTCCACGCATTCAAGTGCGTGTGGACTTTAGCTGCACCAAAAAGACTTGCGAGTGACATGCCGCCACCCATTGCATGATCGATAAGTATCCAGTGCAGAGGCTTGTCTAACTGATCGCCGCTCTTCTTTAGGAACGCATCAATCGCAGCCTTATCCTTCGCCGTCCCAGGGCTACCCGCAATGCGTGTCCAGTTGGAGCGATCCGCATACTGCATAGACTTGCGAACATTGCGCAAGACTTCCATTTGCTGTGGCGTGAACAAGGCCGAAAGGGCCTCATGGTTGTCTCTTAGCATTGTGTTTAGTTTGTCGTAACTCAGTATGTGCGTGTCAGTGTTGGCGCCCACGCCTGTGTTGCTCTTCTTGCGCGTCAGCCAATCAATGAATGACGTGCGCAGCGCGTCCAAACTCTCAGGAGCGTTTTTCTTGAAGTGCTCAATGACAGTCTTCGCGTCGCCGACCTTGCCCGATGTCATCATGCTGCCGACGGCATTCTCAACGTCAGTGCCAGTTTTGAGGCCAAAGAAACGATTGAGCGGGTTTTTCTTTAACTCAGCCTGCGTCTGCTTGGTCTTGACTGCGAAGTCTCTGAACGCCGTCTCAGCTTTTGCAGCATCATCAAACGTGGATGAAAAGCCTGGGACATGCTCGTCGATCGCACGAAGCGTTCCAGAGAAATTCTGCTTCCACTTTGCAAGCTTGTTGGGATCTATTCTTCCATTGATGCCTACAGTCGCCCGTAATCGATTGAGCACCTGATCCTGCATCGCCGTGACGGCCTGTGGATCCTGCTTGGCGGCGTTCAAAAACGTTTTGGCTGTCTCGTAACCCTTGTCACCCGCAACTACTGCCTTGGCAGGAACAGAAGAGTGACCAGTATTGTATTGCTTGGCGAAGCCGTTGGTCTCTAATGCGGCGCCAACTGGACCCTCATTGTAGGTCGTCTGGAATTTCTCATTCGCCTTATTCGCAACGGCAAGCCTCTCAGCCGCCTCCTTCGTCATGTTGGGGCGCGCCGCACCGCTTTCGGTCTTATTCGGCTGTGATTGTTCCTGAGAGGCTTTTGAGCCTACTCCTTCGGACTTAGGATCGAATTCGACCCTTCCTGCGCTAGAGCCTTCGCCTTGTAATCTTTGATCGCCCTCAGAGCCATTAGGTCGCCGGCTTCCCTCGCTCCCTGCTCGCATCTCTGGAGGAACATTGCCCTCTCCTGTGGGCTCTTCTGCTCCGACAACACTTTTTCGAGCACTTGCAGAGGCGTCCTCCCCCACAGCGCGTTCGGTTTCGGCTCCGTAAACTTTGAGTCTGTGCTCAAGTGTATCCTCTGGCTTTAAGACGCCACGTTTAACCGCTTGCTGTTCCCAGGCGCTCTGATGCTGGACAGCGTTATTAATAGCGTCCTTAATTGATATCTTCAATTGGGTAAGCCTGGCGAGCTCCTGCCGACGCCCCGATAGGCGCGCATCAGACATCGCCTCAGACAATTTTGAGTCGAAGTTTCTTATATCGTCCAGTTTTAGAACATTCGGCATACTCGCGGCCTGTTCGTAAATCTCCTTCTCAATGGGAGACAGGGCCGTCGAATACTCGCTCTTGTTTGTCAGAATACTGGTCGAAGCTTCCTGCACCGGGTTCGTTGAAAGATGAAGGCTCTTGTCAGGGTCAACGGTCTTGTAAAGTCTGTCCAGCTTTTCACTCTCTGCCTTCTTTGCAGCTTCAAGTGATGATCTCAAATCCTCACCGATCGCACTGGCGTCACGGCCCTCGCCGAGGCGTGAGGACAATTCCTCAGACTTTTGCAGTAGGCGCTGATGCTCCTGCTCGGCCTCATTCATTATGCGGTCGTAGTGGCTATCAACGTGACGCGGAACGTCCAGTGCGTCGGCGCCCTCTGTGCGCAATCCAGCGACGGCATTTCTGTGCGCCTCATTGCGCTGCCCGGCGAGCTCATTGAAGTGCTTGACGCTCTCACCACTGGCCGTCTTGGCGCCCTCGCTGGCCTCCATGGCGCGCTCTAATTCAAGCAGACCACGGTCGCCGTATCTCTGGCCCATTGTCAGTGGCGCACCGGGGATGATTTCATCCTGCGTCGGGCCTTCCTTCGGCCAAATCTTTTCCCTCAATGCCTGCGGATCAGATGAGAATTTATCAAGGTCTCTGACAGCCTGACGCTCTCGATCCGTCTTTGATATCGGTGGAATGCCCTTGCCCGCCATGCTCGCAAGACGCGCGGCTCCACCCGGAGCAATGCCGGCGGCAAATGCAAGGTAAGGATTTCCCGTTAAATCATACGTCGCAGTCGATCCCGCACCAGACAACGCATTAATGCCGTTATCTTTTAGTGTTCGACCCGCTGCGCCGAGACTGTCCTTGGCCACCTGCTTCACACTATTAGAACCCAAATACTCGCCAATTGCTTTAGCGGCGCCGGGGCCTTCCCGTCGTGCCGTATCAACTAGCTTGGGAATGCTCTTTACTGGATTGCCGCCCATGGTGACGGCCTCAACGGCGCCCATGGCTGCGCGACCAACGCCGCTCTCAGGCTTATACTCACCAGCAACTGGCTCAACTGTGCTCTTATAGATTTGCTCAGTGTTAGGCAGGAGTGATTGGACGCCAATATCTTTTCTTAATCGGTCTCTGTTTTCCTGTTCCCTTTTGCGCTGCTCTTCGTCGTGACCAAGAATGTATTTGCTTGCCTTGTCGTAACCAAAGTCGAGCACAGCGTTATTCATGTCGCGGATCATCGCCGGCACGCCGACAGTTCCAGCAATGCCACCCTTGATGGCGCCGGTTGCTGTTCCCTTTGCGGCGCCACTTACCCAGCCGTCATTGTTGTTTGACAGTATTCCCTTGCCTTCAGACTTGGTTTCAGTCTTGCCTTCAGTCGGCGCAGCAAAGTGTTCGTCACTCAACAACTCTGGCTCTGAGTTGCTTTCCTTACCTTGTGGTGCGGAGAATGCGTCGTCAGAAAGGAGCTCATCAGTCACTAGGTTGATCCTTCTGCTTTACGACCCAGCCCTTTTTACCACTCTTTGTCTCAGTCCAGACAGCATTTCTTCCATCTGGCATTGGATATTCTCTGCCAACAACGCGCCTTTCAGACGGCACATCAACGCCGGTTTTTCCCTTCTCTAATGGAGGATTTTTAGACCCAACCGCGAAGACATTCTTCGTCGCGTCATCAATGTAATCTTGGAGCGGGTTTTCATTCACCCACTTCTTGGAGAAGTTTGAGTCATCCGTTGCAGTTGAATGCTTGCTATACCACTCGGAATAATCCTCGTAGAATTTGTTCTGCCAATTTGCGATGCCGATATTCTGTCCGAGGATGAGGCGATTTGCTTCCGGCTGCATCTCGATATTTGGATTGGCGCGCTCAATCTGATTGAGCTCAATCGCAAGCACTTTGTTTGACGTGTCCTTGGCAACATTCATCACGTTGGCCATGGAGAACTTGCCGTATTCCTGGAACGCCGCAGGATTAACAGTTGCGCTGTCGGGAATATCAAACCCAAGCGCCTTGGCCCTTGCCGCAGCCTCTTGCAATGTTCCAGACCACTTGCCTGTCTCAATGTTCTCCAAGAGATGCGCCATTTGCTTGAAGTTATTGAGAGACTTTGGACGCTCCAGATAGGATTGCGTCATTTCATCATAACGCTTCTGGATAGCCTCCTGCTTCTTGGCGAATATCTCAGGCTGCTTTTTGACGTAACCGCTGACGGGGATTTCGTCGCCGTTCTCGTCAACCATGCGGCCCTTGCCCTCTTTGGATAGACGGATGGCTTCGGCCTTTGTTACTTGACGCGTGGCGCCGCCACCCGTTGGCTCCCAATCAACAAGCTCATGCTGATCTCTTACAGACTGTGATGCTTCCTCTTCAGTTTTCTTAACGAGAGCTCCCGCCTCGGCCTTTTGTTCAGCCAATCCAGGATTGCGCCATTTGTTACCGTAACGGTCAGTGATGACTTCGCGATTTGCGGCTTCGATCTTCTTAGCTTGCGCCTCACGAGCGGCCAGCATGTGCTTCTCATACTCGGCCATCATTTCCGGCGAGTTTGTAGAGAGAGCCGCGTCGGCCTGTTTTTTCTCGTTCTGTATTTGAGCGTCCCAATAGTAAGGGTTGTCCTCGTCCTGCAATGTGCGGAAGAATGAGCCCTTGTCCTTCGCAGTGTTGAAGGTCGGCGCCGGCTGAACTTCCTGCACTTTGGGTTTTGACGGCTCAATTTCGTTCTCAACAACACGATCAGCATTCGTTGATGTGTTGCTCGGCTTAACGACTGCGGGTTGTGGCTGAACCTGGCGATTGCCGGCGAGGCCATCGCTTTGCTGCTCGTTATTCACAGGCGTTTCTGGAACGGGAACAATTTGCGTCTTCGGCGTCGCTTGCGGTGGCGGTGGAGGCGTCTCTACAGGCGCTGGAACCTTTGGCGCGGGATTAACCGGCGCCGGCGGCGTAACCTGTGGAGGTGTGTTCGCTGGTGGCTGCGCATTTGGTTCTGGAGGCGGTCCATAACCCTCATCTGGGCGACTAGGCTGTGCGCCTTGACGCATCGTCTTGATCGCCTCTTCCTGCGCCTTACGCTTCAAAATTTCTCGCTGTGTTGCAGCCTGCTCAGCTTCCCACTTCTGACCCGCTCTAACAGCGTCCTCTTGCTGAATACGGAGACGCTCATCCTCGACTTGCATCTGATGGCGTATTTTCTCTTCCTCCAAGCCAGCCGTGCGCATACTGCCCGCCAAGCCAAGGCCGCTCGAAATAGCAGCCGCAGCCGCGGGGCCGGATCCATAATATTTTCTGTTTGCGGCATACTGTAAGCCAGCCGCAGCAATCGGCAGAATGACGTCCATCGCGCCGAGACCGCCCTCTTCTGCTCCGGGTCCGATTTGTTGCTCGTGACCGTCCGTAGACGCCATCATTGAGCGATCAAGATATTCCGGCCCACCACCTGTGTTGCGCGCAGGATGCCCGTTTACTTGCAGATTGCTGATGTCCTTAATGCCAGCGAGTTGCGCTTGTGCGTTTAGACGGCCATTCCAGGAATTTGCATAACGCGAATACTTGCCGGGATTTTGATCAAGCAAACTTTGATAATGATCCTGACGTAGCTTGTAGAGCTTGTATGGGTCGTCGCCAGCTTGTTGCGCCCACTTCATTGCCCTGCCCGGTCCCTGATTAACGGACGCGTCAAACGCAAGGCCCTGCATGTTCGCTGGCAACTTACCAATGCCGGCGCCATCCCAATATTCTTTGCGATAAATATCTCGCGCCTGACCTTCAGAGATATTCTTAATGTCCATGCCCGGATGCGCTGCGGCGTTAATGCCACGGTTGGATGGACCGTGTCCGGCGTCATCTGGCGTGTAGCCGCCTTCCACCTTTAACACCGTGCCGACATGACGATTGAAGCCGTCATCCGCAGGCGTTGCATCATTTTTCGTCGTTGAAGCTTCGGCAACCTGCACAGGTTGTTGCTGCTCCTGACGCCGAGGCTCTTCAACTTTGACAAGCTCAATAGGCTTGTTCGGTGTCGGTGCTTCTGGCGGTGGCGCCAATCCGCCATCCGGTCCATTATCGTCAGACGCACTGACGTCACTGTCTGGACCACCGGCACTGAATGTCTTCCTCGGAACGCGACCGCCACGCTTCAAGAGCAGTAATGGCAGAAGACCGAGAAGGCCCTCCGCGCCGCCACCAGCCGCAGCCTCCGCGCCAGCCGCAGCCGCGTCAGCCCCAGCCTCCGCAGCCATGTCTCCCATGCCAGCCGCAGCGTCCTCAGAGGCTCCCATGAGGCCGTCACCGGCGGCGTCCGCCATCTCAGCCCCGGCGTCACCGGCGGCGTCGCCCAGGCCACCCCCAGCGTCTCCCATAGACGAGCCGAGGTCGCCAAGGCCCTCAGTGGCGCTCTCCTGCATGCCGCTGCCGGCCTCGCTGGCCTTATTGCCAATGTCGCCGCCGATATTTCCGAGGCCCTCATTGGCTCCATTTTCCGCGCTATTGGCGGCCTGTTCAACATTGCCCAGGCCCTCCTGAGACGTGTTCTCCGCGCTGTTTGCGGCATGCTCAGTGCTATTGGCGAGTTGTGTTTTGTCGGCGACGTCCTCAACAGGCTTCGTTGCCTGCTCAGTGATTTTAGATGGCGCAGACTCGGCGGCTTTCTGGCCCTTCTCGGCCATGCCCTTCATCTGCTCCATGCCCTGCTTCATTAATTGCTCGGCCTGCTTTCCGCCCTCGCCGCCGCCTTTCTTGCCGCCACCGCCTCCTTGGCCCGCCATTTTCATCATGTCTGGCGGCTGGCTGATTGGCATCTGTGGGTGATGCTGGTCATTCATCACCGCAGCCGGGACAACATTGTTCGCCATGCCCTGCTCAAACGGCATCGAGCCGCCATTTGGTGAAAACGGTATGGCGCCCTTGTTGTTGTTGAACGGCATAACGCCACCAACGGCGCGATTAATCCGACCGCCTCTATTTGCTAATCCGACAGCATCATCAGCAATTTCTCCGAGGCCGTCACTCGCGTCGGCAGTGTCCACAGCATCCGCGGCATTCTGATCAATGTCGCTCGCCATTTTCGAGGCGTCGGCATCTATCAAGGCAGTTGATAGGTCTGACGGTCTTGATGGCGGCAATGGCGCCGCGTCAGTGCTCGCAGGAGTTGCCTTCGGAAATTCTTCCGCAGGCGTAGTCGATGCGGGCGTTGCGCTAACTGTTTCCGCAGTCGCAGCCGCAGGCGTAGCAGCCGAAGTGGCATTCGACGCCGTGTTGAAGGCGCCCCCAAGACCGTTGCTGCCAAATAGTCCGCCAAGACCGCCCTTGCCACCAGCGAGGCCCTTCATCTTCTCAAGGCCACCCGCAACGTCTGGCGGGGCATGCTGTGGTTTTGGCTGCGTTAATTCAGCCTTCGGAACATTCGGCGGGGGCGCAGTCAACATGCCGTGACCGCCGCCCTTGCCCTGCGGAACAAAACTATTGCCGCCCGGACCAACTTGCCCAGGCTTCTTGGCTGCATACATCTGCGACTGAGCGGCCAAGGCGCCCGCCAAGCCGCCGCCAGCAAAGTGGTCGCGCCTGTTTGCGCCGACGTGATGACCAATCTTCGCCGCGTCGTCCGTCGCGCGAGCGTAATCAAGGTGCATTAAGCCGTGGCTGTCGTGATGAACCGTGCTTGGGTCGCGCTGCGCGGCCTCATCAGCCATTAAGCCAATTTGAGGCGCTGAACCGCCGAGGCTGTAGCGATAAATGTCCTGGCCGTCGAATGTGCGTCCAATAACCTCCGGCTTGTCAGCCTCGCCGCCGCGCTTAAATCCATTGACGCCCGTTTTGACGCGTGGGTCGGACATCGGCATCGACATTGATGTGCCGCTTGATGTCGTCGTCGAACCATACAACGGACCAAGCGACCCATACATATCCGCCAACCATTGTGTGGTCATGAAAGGGTATGCTTTTTGTTGCAGCCACTGATTATACATCGCGTCTTTTTGTGCTTGCGACGTTTGCTGCAATGCTGTGCCTGCGCCAAAGTAATTTTCTAACGCGTTGCCAATACCTGACTGCAATCCAAATCCGAGATTGCCCATGCCTTGCGCGACATTCGACACGCCGGCTGCGTTCTGCCCGTATTGCTGCGCCGCCTGCATTTGACGAGAAAGGTCTTGCTGCTCTTGCGCCTGTTGCGCCGTGTAGTTTTGATACTTCTGCGTGCCGAGGCCAGCCATTTGCTGACCAGCCGCAAGCGATCGACCGAGGTCTTGATTGCGTAATTGACCGGCCTCTGAACCAATTTGGCCAAGAGCCTGACCAGCCGCGAGTTGACGCTGTAGATCCGCTTGGTTCATGCCACGCGTTTGTTGCGCAGCCCCTAATGCCTGCGCGTAATTCTGGTTCTCTAATCCGCCTAGAACATTCGCATTGGCGAGCGTTTGTTGCTGGTTAAGATTAGCCGCCGCAATGCCAGCGCGATCGCCACCAAATGCGCCTGACTTAACTGCATTTCCGAGCGAGCCGGACATTGCCTGCTCGTTTTGTTGATTGAGCAAGCCCATCGTCGAATTGATGACTTGCGACTGATAAGGAGATTCATATTGCTGAATTTCATTGTAGCCGACAGGCGTCGTCCCCTGACCGCCCTGACCAATTAATCCGGCGCCACCCTGCAAGTATGGATTGCCCACGTCTAAGCCGCCAGGAGCATTCGCGGCCTTCCCGTATTGATCCATTGCGTTGTTGTAGTAGCCGCCCGTTATTGCATCAGGCGCACCGTAATTCGCAACAGACTGTCCAGCCGCGCTGCCGGCCATAGCATCTGACATGCCGTAGAGTTGATCAGCGCCATTGTATTGTTGCGCGGCGTTCTGAACAAAGGGCGTTGCCGTCTGCAAGTTAGCGCCCATGCCACCAAGGCCGGCGTATTGGTAATCGTTAAACGGCGCGACGAAATCATTCGGGTTGTTGGAATAATTTTCCCAGGGCGTGTCAGCCGCAGCCTGCGCTCTAGGATTAATAGAGCGATACATCTGCAAGACTTCTTCCGGCGGCGTCACGGTGGACGTGCCGTTAAACATCGTCATTGATGGCCCTTGACCGCCACCACCGCCACCGCCCATTCCCATACCCATAGTCGTATCCTCTTACTCAGCCGCAGCTAATTCTGGCTCTTTGTCCTGCGTTGGAACAAAGCCGTCCTTGTGATGCTGCCGACCATATAAAAAAAATGCACCAGCTTGATCGCCAAGATAGTGTTGATACATGCGCGCCTTACCCTTGAAGCCAATTGACGTTGAGATGCCAACGGTGAGAGGCATTTTCATTTCATCTGAAACATGCTTCGCGAATTCTATAAGCTTACCAAAACGTGATTTTACGCCACCGTATAAGCCTAATGTTCTGCCAAACTTGCGAAACTCTGGACGCACATAAACAATTCTCTCCTCAAGAAACTGCTCGTCGGAATACCAGAGGTTAGTAATTTTAAGGACAATGCCGCCCTCAATTCTCTCGCCAGGTTTGCCGATCACACCAATGATGCCACCGTCGCGATGCAACGCAGGCCAAATGTCCATAAGCAACTTCTCTGGATTTGCTTTCGCAATTCCAATTTCATTGTTCGCAGCAATGCCCATGTCCATAAGCTGATGAACGTCTTCTGGCGTTGCTATGCGAACCTTAAATTCTTCCGTCATCGTCACCTCTTTCAGTCTCGCCGAGGGCCTGGTAGCGCCTTCAGAGTTTTGATTGTCTTGTCTCGATACTTAATGATGAAATCATCAAGAACCTTGTGTCCCTCATCCAAGTCGCCGCCACCTATTCGGTTCTGTATAGTCTCTGGAGACAATGCGTATTCGCCGCCAGCAACAACGACTTCGGTTTGTGGTTCGCCCTCCTTGTATTTTTGGCGCCCAAAATATCTGTTCAAAGCATCAAAGCCCGCGATGGTGTTTCCCTCGCCTAATGCAGAAACAATGTCCGCCGTAAGCACATACGCCCCCGCCGGGACATTAATCGGCAAGTGATCCGTTCTTCCACAGACATTGCTCGGTATGGGTCCAACCCAAACTTTTGCGGCGTTGCCCATGTTAATTCCCCGAATATGTAACGGTCACGGCCTGCCCCTTGCCGGGAATAACCGTGATGCCTGACGTAACAGCGAAACTCACAATCGTGACGCCCTCTTGCTTTGGAAGAGCCATCAACCGCGTTGTGTCATCCAACTTGTCGGTGGAGGCCGCGTCGTGAATGAAGCCAATCTCATCGCCGGAGACAACAATTGAAACACTGCACAATGTGCCCGCGCCCGTATAAACAACACCGGGCGCCACAAGACAGGATGATGTATTCGAGCCATGCTGCTTGCGCGTTAAATCGCCCCACGTCTGATTAAGACCGTTGGTGGCAACAACACCGTTCTTCTGCGCAGTGAGCATGTCATCTGAAGTAGCGATAGCGGCCTCCTGTGCGCCTAAAACTTTCCATCTTGTGAGTAACGATAACGGCAGGCGCCGATACGCCAGAACGAGCCCTTGTCGTTGCTCTCAACCTTGATCGAAACAAGACGCCCACGAAATCGCGGCGTGATAAACTCGACGCGCTTGTTCATGGGATAAGGACCGTATGCCTTTGGTTTGTCGCCGGGGTAATCAGTGACGTAAAACGTCAATTGCAACTGCGCGTCTTGAGCGTTTTCGTAATAGCCCCACCGGAAATCAGGCCACACCTGATCGACAAACATCTTAAACTCGCCCTCGCCCATTTGAGCGTAGCCAGTTTGGAAGGACGCGTTAATCGCCTGCCCGTCTGCGTCTTGTGATGTCTCATGCTGGTAGATGAATTTATCAGCGCCAGCGCCAATTGGCGGGCCAAAGACTGACTGATTAATCCACGCCGTTCGTCCCAGCTTGCCGTAGTCCCAACAGTTTAGCTGCGTGTTAAACTTGGCGTAGCTGTCAACCTCGCCCTTGCCGCCACTCTTTGACGGGTAAAACCACTGCACTTCGCCGAAATTGCTGTTCGCCGCAAAGCGTATCTTGGACACATTGTCCGTATCCAAGTCTTGGAATATCGTGTCCCAAATTGGACAAGGGATCGTCGTGACGCCCTCGCCCGCCAGCATGAAAAATTGAGACGCGCCCATCCAGTAGATGACGCCGCTCAATGAGCCAGCCGCCTTTCTGGAAATCAATCCGCAGCCAACACCAATCTCGTTAAACGAGTAGACGTAAGGCAGGCCGGTGTATTGCATCGCCCACAGGCCGAGGTCCGTCCAAATCAATCCTTGTTGTGGCCCCTGTAGACCGCCAACAATCTTTGAGCCCTTCGCTATGCGATAAGAGCCCGCTTGGTTTGTTACTGTTCCAGCCCAGACATCGTAATTGCTAACGTCACACCAGCGAACAAGCAGCGGGTCTTGTATGCCGTTGAACGTAGAGCCCCATGTAATAATCTGACGTTGTGGCATGGCGACAAAGCAGCCGTCATTTGCAGCCGGCGCATTCGCAACAATCTCAGCCTTCAGTGTTCCTGATGTTGGCGACCACTTGTAAATCGGCCCGCCAACTGGACACGCAACAAGGTCTTCACCCCAATTGTCCAGCGTCCAATCACTCGCCGCAACAGGAACGGAGCCGTCAGACGTTGTGTTTGGACCACCAACGCCGTAGCCACCGACGCCGTAACCACCAACACCATAGCCCGTCGTCACGCTCACATGCTGCGGCTGCGTGTAATACTTGTAGTAGGGACGATTGTTGTTGAGGATCGCTTGTGACGTGAAGAAATTGCCCGGCGTTGCAATGTCGCCCGTTGCCGTCGATGAGAGAACAATCCTGTTCGATCGACCACCCGCAACAGTCCACTGGCCGTTGTAGCCACTTGGCGAAAAGCCATCCAGCGTCAGCGTGTCCCCAACATTAACGATGTAATCGCCAAAATAGCACAGCGTCACTGTGGTGCCGTCGCCGCCATCAACCTTGAAGAACGTGCCGAGGCTCGACATGCTATTCCAATCCAAATTGGATGAGAATGTCACCGTCGTGGCGTCGGCGGATGAGACTGTGTAGACGCCGTCTCTCTGAGGCAGCGAGCCAACAACGCGTATCTTGTCGCCTGCTTGCAAGCCATTAGCCGCCTGCATTTTCAGCCTGACGTTAAATCCGTCACTTGATGCAGACACAGGGACGCCCACAAGAGGCGCGTCACTCAGCGTGAATGACTTGTTGGATGAAATGTTAAACTGATCCTTGTTCGACGGATCAGTGATCGAGACGATGTAATTGCCGTAGAGACGTATGCCGCCGACATCCACCGGAATGAGGATCGTGAACGTGTCGCCGTCGCTGTAGCCGTGCTTCGGGAACGTCACCAAGACGCTTGAGGAATTGCGCTGGAAGTTAAACGTCGGGACAGCGCCGCCGTCTGTATCGTCAGTCTTCGCAGGAGTTGGCGCACCAAGTAGGTTCTTCGCCGTGATCGAAAATTGATCGCCTGTGTAAGAGTCGACAACGTAGCTGCCGAAAAGCACAATGCCGCCAACGCTAATTTGCGTCTCAATGAACACCACGTCGCCGGGGATCAGGTTGGCGTTAGGATCAGTGACCTTCACATGCGGTGAGCCGGCAATCGTCGTGCAGTAAACGTAGTCGGGCTGACTGATGCGATAACGCGGCGTGATGATAATCTGGTCGTTGCCTTGCAGGACGTAAAGCGAGTCGCCGGTGTATATCCTGCCGAATTGCGTTACCCGGCCAAACTCACCGCATCTAAACGCAACCTCACCCGGCTTGGATTGCAGAACCTCGTAAACGCCGTTGTAGCCTTGCGGGATGAAGCCATCGACAACAATCGGTGATGACACAGGATAGACCGTGTCACCGACATACTGGAATATCGCCTCCGCGCCATTGCCGCCACCGGAGATGGTTTGCTGCGAGACAGTCTCACCACCAACGCCAAGCCACTTGTCAGCGTTCGTGTCTTCCCACGCCCACAAGGCGCGAGCCAATGTGCTTATCTGTGAGGCGAAAAACTTTTGCCAGCCGCCAAGTTTCTGAACGAGGCCGAGCCCCTCACGATCAGGCGTGAAACGAACGAGATTAGAGTCAGACAGCGCCACTTCGTTCAGCGCCATTGTGCGTGTCTTATTGACGCCCGGCTGAAACTTTAGCGTTGCGTGGGCCATACGTTACCCTCGCGTCGGAGAAGCAAGCGGCGACGGCGTTTTGGATGACCAAGCCGATGCCTGGAATTTCTTTCTAAATTCTTCCCCGGCGGCGCCCTTCATTGCCGTCATGTAAATCGTTTCCCACGACACAGGCATCTGAGGATCGTTCGCAGCCGTCGCGCCAAAATTGCGCTGATAGCCACTGACGTAAATCATAGTTGCGGCAGAGAGTAAGTCAGGCAAGTGAATACTAATGAACGTCGTTAGGTTCGTTTGCGACATACTGTCAGGCCTAATTGTGCCGATTATTTCTAAAGGATAGGCGGCGTCTGGAAATGGGCCAACAATAAACGTCAGATTGCCTTGGCTATTGCCTACAGGAGCAAAATACTTTGGCACACCAACATTGGCTGGGTTGGAGCATGTCGCGTCAATAAACTCACGCGTTACTGGTAACAAAGGATTGCGCGTGCCGCTGTCAATGCTCGTAGCGTTTTGCGGCGTAATGACGTTGATTTGCTCTGGGACAACAAAAATGTCCGAAGGAATTGTTATGTTACGACTGTTGGCAGTAAGCTTAAATGATGCGTTGGCAACGGATGAAAATAAAAAGTCGAGCTCACGACAAATCCGATTCTCCGCATAAGTAATTGCTTGCGGGAGTATCGTTACGAAGTTCGGATCCGTTTGATCAACAACCGCCATTGTAGCGATTTGGGCAATGAAGCTGCTCGTTCCAGGAACAGAGCCGTCGTAGGAATAGCCCGTCGTCATAAATTAACGTAGTTGATACGCGACACAGATCACATGAATAGGCTAACCTTTTACAATATTTGAGTTATTTGTGTCCACCAAGGGAGTAGCTATTTCCCATCCCTTTTATTGGGTGTTGGTGCTGGCTTCGTTATGACTTGCGGGAATTCTAATTGAGGATACAGATCAGGCGCTGGACCCTTGTCTTTGCACTTCAACGCCATCTCAATCAGGCGATCATACAGATCAGCGCGCTGCGCATCTCGTGCAGCTATGTATGCGTAGATTCTCGCGTCGTTATACATCGCATAATAACCCAAGCCGCCCAAAATGATTAGAAGCAAGAGGACCATAGCGATTAATGTTGGGTTCACCTTGTAGGCGTCAAACACACGGTTAGCGACAGTCGTTACCGTCCCGCTGTCCCGATAGATAGTTTCTTGGGTGTATCTAGGCTCACGTCTGGGAGGCTGCGGCTTATCCATTAGCCCGTCCGAGCAAATTCGCCATAAATCCTTTCGGCGGCTTCCTTGCTGGCAGCGTGTGCTTCTTCGGGCGTTGCATAATATCCAATGTGCTTATCGTTTACCACTACCCTATAGCGTCCTGTGGACTTGGTAAAAAATACGCACTTAAAACCTGTCGTATTGTTCTTTTGCTTGCCTTTATTCGCCAAGTTTTGCGAGCGTGACGCCAATCGTAAATTGGAGAATCTGTTATCACTTTTGTCGTTGTTAATGTGATCAATGTCTTCAACAGGCCAATCGCCCGTCATGTAAAGCCACACAAGCCTATGGGCATAATACTTTTTGTAATCTAGGCACATTTTCACATACCCTCGCTGCTTATCTTTGCAGCCAACCACCGATCCTGCGGCAGAACCTTTCACACCCTTTATGCGGGTGAACACTCCCGTGTCAGGGTTGTAATTCAATAACTCTTTAAGTCGTTCTTGTGTAATGTCGTCAGCCATATCTTAAATCCAACTGGTCGCCTTCCTCATTATACGCTATTTCCTCTGGATTTTCATCGTTATACTCTTCATATGGCTCGTCATTTGGATCAGGTTCAACAGGTTCGTCAGGGAAAACTAAAGCAATGATTGCCTCTTTGACTTCGTCGTCCTCGCGTAAGGCTTTGAGGAGCCACTCGCGGAAATGGTCGTCACTAATTACCAATTCATTCGGAACAGGTGCAGGCGCTGGTGCGGGAGCCTCTTGTGTTGCCTTTAGTAAAGCCGTCCTAAAACTCTCAGCGTATCCGGCGATCAATTGCGCCTTATCAATGCCGTTGATGATACGGCGCGCATTAACGTAATCCCTGCGACCTTTGCCGATGTAGTCTGACAGTCGCTTGCCCGTGAAGGCGCCAGTGACCATGCCCTCAAACGCCGCCCGTAACGCTATCGGCCAAGACAGGCCATCCTCGACCGACTTAATGTCCCAACGCTTCCAATTCACCGCCCAGGTGACTTGTATCAATCCAACGCCGACGTAGGGATAATACTTCTTGCTGCGCAAATATCTATCGCCACCACCCTCCTTAACTGGTGTCATTTTTCTACCAGTTTCGTGAAAGATGGTCGCCAGAACATACGCCATTTCATCCGCTGGCATACGCGGCCATCTGGTCTGCCAGTAGTCGATTGTCTTCTCCATGCCATCGACTTGCCCGACAGTTAAGGAGCCGCCAAAGACAGGCTGTCGAACAGCGCGAAAGAAGATGTCTCGATTAATCATGCGAACCTCTTCAAGAGATGCGCGATCGGCGTGCCGGAGTCATGCACAAAGTCAGACGTAATTTGCGGGACAATCTTATCCCAGAACGTCTCCCATAAGTGAACGACATACGACCCATCCGCCATCTCTAACGTCTTGCGAACATCCTCCGGCTCACTCGCCTTCAGATAACTGTCGTCGTAGTAGTGATAGGGAAGGAAATACTTGTTATCCAACAGCGTCACCTTGTCTGGATATTCGCTGCACAGTTTAGCAGGCAGGCGCGCACAATGATGCGCCCATACACCAGTGCGCAGACTGTCAGGCATACGCTCAAGCCAGTGCTTGATAAACGCGGAGCCCTTCCTCGCAATGATCGTGGAGTTGTTCGTCTCTATGTCGTCGTTGTCGATGTTGAAGCCAGAGATGACGCAGTCGTGCTTGAAAAACTCATTCAGCGGCTTCAGCGTGATGGCGTCCGTGTCCATGTAGACGCCGCCCATCTCATACAGTTTTTGCAGCCTCACCACGTCAGCTTGATACTGTGGGAAGCCAGAGAGCGTGACGCCGCCATGCTCCGTCGGCGGCTCCATATGGACCAAACTAACGCCCGGAATTGACGCCATTGAAATCCAGTGCGGGTTATTCTCCGGCGCAACATTGTAGTAGACGAAGATGTTGTCAGGCTTCTGTATCTCGCTTGCCGACTTAACGGCTAGATAATTAACATAGCTGAACGGCCTGCACAGACGATTGTCGTTCGAGAAATGGATGAAATGCACAATGTTGGGCACGCCATCCTTGTCGCCCTCATACCACTTCATGTTCTCGATGAGACGCGGATCATTCGGGCTCAACCGGAGAGCCTCACGACCATAATGCGCCGCCTGATCCTTCAGCCCTAAATTCCAAGCGGCCAGCGCCGCCAAGTCATAGGGCTCATGGCCCCAACTTTCCGGCAAGGCGACATACTCGTAATTGCGCTCTTTAATGCGAAGCAACCGACACGCCGCCGAGTAGCACTCAGCCCAATTCTGCCGTGCGTAATAGAAACGCGCCAGAACAAGCCAAGGATCGCGCACCGTTGGATACTCAGCGCAAGACTTAAGATAGTAGGCTTCGGCGTGTCCGTAATCCCTGAGATTGTGGTAGCACTCCGCAATGATACGCAACGCGTAACACCGCTCCGCAGTCCATGTAGCATCCGGCTGCTTCAGATACTTCTCATACGCCGGGATAACATCCGTCCAGCGAGATGCGTAATACAACTCACGCGCATAGTAGAATTGGCTCCGCGTGCAGTCTGGATTCTCCTCAATCGCCATCTCCAGCATCGGCAGATACTGGCTTCGGCTCTTATCCTTGTCAGGCATGTGCGTTATGAGAACCTTGTCTGACTGCACCATCACTTCCGTCAGGCGCGGATCAATCACTTGGAATTCGTGACAAGGATACTTCCAGATGTAACCGTGACGCGCATGAACACGCTGCGCCTCGTAGATATGCCCCTGCGTGAAATCAAAGCGATGGCGCAAACGCGTCACGCCACCGACCCACAGACGCTCTATCTCCTCACGCCAGCCCGGTTCTAAAACTTCATCAAGGTCAAGAGAGACGCAAACATCAGCGTCACCGGGGACCAAAGCCAGAGCAGCATTGCGGGCAGTATCAAAGCGCCAAGGGTTAATGCTGATGGAGTAGACTGAGGCTCCGCAATCACGCGCAATCTGGACCGTGTCATCCGTTGAGCCCGTGTCTGCGATAACGATATAATCTGCGCCTGATGCTGAGTCACAAAATCGTTTGACATGCTTTGCCTCCTGCTTTGCGATGGCATAAACCGCAATCTTCATCAGACTGCCTCAATCAGTTTCGGATCATCCCTGATTATGTTCGCTATGCGGTGCGCTTGCTGCTCACGCTCAATCACCTCTTGCAGAACACGCGTGTTTGAATCGTTCGCCTTCACCATCTCGTTGCGGAACGACTCAACAGCCGCGCCGGTGTGACGCGACTCCTTCGCCGTCTCAATCAGCAATGTGGGTAGCCAAGCAACGGAGCATCCCCACTCATCAATCTCCTTGCCCGTCTGTGGGTGCGTACCGCGCAATTGCATGAACCACGAGCATTGCATCTGGACGCATTCTTTCTTGATCAGCGGGCAGAACGTCCCCGGTTTTAACTGCATAAATCACCCATCGTATGAAGCCATGATCACATCAACATACTTCACATCGAGATTGAGAGACGTGCCATTGAACGCAAATCCACTGATAGTTGTGGCGGTGGATGTTCCTGACGTGAATGTCATGCTCGTCGCCGTTGCGGTGCTTGTGTCGATCGCAAAGTTATTGTCGTGCGTGTGACCGGCGCCGCCACCTTGCGCGTCAATCGTAATGCCGGTTTTCTTCGTCTCGACTGCCGATGTCGGGTAGCTGGGAAGATAACCTGATCCTGTAAAACACGCCGTTGTAACTCCGATGCCAAACGGAGAGCGTGAATCGCCAGTCAACGCACTAGAATGCGTGTGGCCCGGATCAGTGAGATTGTGATTATGATACGGCATCTCGCTCAACGTCAGATTGTGGTAAAGAACGGAGCCCGTAAGTTTAACGCCGGAGACTTTACCGTCAGTGACCGTTCCAGCCGCAGAGCCGGTGACTTTAGCGTTCGACGTGTCAATCTGCCCCTCAATCGGGACGCTCGCCTTAAACAGCGATGAGAAATTAACCGATCCACCAGCCGCCGGTGATCCAGAGACAATGCGCAACACGGCGTCGTTGTTATACGTCAGCTTCGTCCAACCCGTCGGCGCTTGCGGCTGAACGAATAGCGTGATCGTTCCTCTAGGAAATGCTTGGCCCGTTGGTCCGGTTGGTCCGGGATCCCCGCGATCGCCGGTGCTTCCGGTAGGCCCGGTAGGCCCGCGAATTCCGCTAGGTCCGGTAGGTCCGGGCAAAGTTGACGCTGGACCCGCAGGCCCGACGGGCCCCTCAGACACAGGGCCGGCGTTATTCCACGTTGAAGCGCCATCCCAGATGTATAGGTTCTTCGTGTCGTTCGTCAGCCACGCGTCACCAGCAACGCGACCCGTTGTCGGCAAGTTAGCGAATGACGCAACGGCGCCCTTGTATGTAATGCCCGGCGATGCTGTTCCGGTTGCGCCAGTTGGCCCGGTTGCCCCGGTGGCTCCGGTCGGCCCGGCCACTGTGGAATTCGCCCCGGTCGCCCCGGTGGCTCCAGTAGCCCCGGTTGGTCCGGGTATCGTCGAGTTTGCACCAGTAGCCCCGGTTGGCCCTTGAGGCCCGACAACAGTACGCCCATCAGCCCCGGTTGCGCCGGTTGGCCCCGTCGGCCCGATGACACGACCGGCATTGACGTAGCCGTTTACTTCAAGACCAGTGCTTCCAGTGAAGATGTAGAGACAGCCAGTGTTGGCCGCATCCGTCGTGCCGTTGTAAAGCAGCGCGTCGTCAACCCTCAATTGCACAGCTTGTGGCGGCAATCCCGGCCCATCCCAATTAACGGGGATATAGCCGTTCGATGGCAATTCAGATGGAACGCGATTAGTGAATTGACCGCGCAAATTTGCCGTCTGCCCGGCGGGACCAGTGCTTCCGGTTGCACCAGTTGGGCCGGGTATAATCGACGCCGCGCCGGTTGCACCAGTTGGCCCTGTTACGCCGACAGAGGCGAGCCCGTTCGCGTCCCACGTTGCGCCGTCGTAAATGTAGAGATTGTTGTTCTGCAACACGACAAACGCATCATTGCGCTTGCTGCCGGACGTAGGAAGGTCAGTGATCGTCTTGACTGCGCCCTGATAAGTAAAGCCAGCGCCGGTTGCACCAGATGGACCGGTAGCCCCCGTAACACCCGCAGAGGCGCGTCCTAAATCAGTCCACGCGTATGACGTGCCGCTTGGCGACCAAGCCCAAAGATGCTGCGTGTCTAAGGCAACATATGCGTCACCCGCCTGATTGCCTGTTTGCGGCAATGCGCCGGCAGTTTGAACAACACCCTTGTAGTGCATTGCACTGCCAGCCGGACCCTGTGGGCCTGTCGGTCCGGGGACAGTTGACGCGGGACCAGTTGGGCCTTGCGGTCCAGTTTGTCCGTAGCCAAGTGACGCAATCTGTCTCAGCGTAATCTGAACAGAACGACCCTCTTGCACACCTTCAATCTGCTCGTTTCCATTAACAGATGGAACGGTGGGGAGCTGGGGTATCTGAATATCGCTCATAGGTCTGTCCTGTAATTGGCTTAACGATTATCCAACCTTTGGTGGAAACGGCGGCGGCGGCAATGGAGCATCAAGCCAGCGTGTGTAGTATTTGTAATACTCACCGAGGTCAGTGATTTCCTTGTTCACAGGTTTTGGCTTGCCGGAGTATTCAACCTCCCCATCACCGCCAACGCCCGTTGTTGGACCTTCCCACTGCAAAGCGTGAAAGTTAGGCGGTTGTAGGTCAGACAAATCGACTGAGTCTTTCCAAACGCCATCGACACCGACAACTTTATCAGGTTTGATAATTGTGAATCTCATAACGTCCTCGCTTAATCTTTCTTGCAGATGATCGCGTCAACATATTGCACGGCGAGATTAATCGCGTTGCCGCTCAATGTAAGGCCAGAGACGGAACCACCAGATAATTGACCGCCGCTTAATTGACCGCCAGTAAATGATATGCCGCTCACAGTACCAGAGAATGAATGTGAGTGACCGCCGCCGCCGCCCTCTGCATAGGTTTGAACAGTGCTGGCATTATCAAGCCACACAACGGCAGTTGCAGGAGGCGCTTGCGTCGCTGCTTTGTCAAAATAAGCGGCCGTATATCCAATGCCGTGTGTATGAGACGGGATGTCGTTTTTTGTTAGCGTGTATGAGCCAACAGTGCCGCTTACTGTTCCGCCTGCAACAGAACCTGCGCATGTGCCGCTGACAGTGCCTGTTACTGTGCCGCCGCTTACTGTTCCACTTACAGCCTGACTAGTGAAAGCAGACGTGAACGGAACAGAGCCGCCTGAGCCAACAGAGCCAGTAACAATGCGCAATGCAGAGTTGTCAGTGTAATCCGTCGCTCTCGACCAACCAGTTGGGGCCGATGCTTGCTGGAACAACAGTCTTGTGCCGGATGCAAACTCTGCCAATCCGGTTGCACCTGTCGGACCTGTAGGCCCCGGCGTTCCAACGCCAGTTGGGCCTGTCGGTCCTTGCGGCACAGTGAAGTTAAACGTAGCCGCCGATGACGTGCCAGTGTTCGTGACGTTTGCTTGTGTGCCGGGATTGCCTGTCGTTGTTGTGCCGACGCCAACAGTCGCAGCCGTTCCGGTAATGCCGGTGCTGCCGGTCGCTCCGGTGGTCCCGGTTGCTCCCTGTGGTCCAACGCTAACCGAACCATTGTCAGTCCACTTTGCGCCATCCCAAATGTAAAGGTGATCGTCAGCCTTAACGGTGTATGCGTAACCAGTGACATTGCCCGTCGCAGGCAAGTCGCCAACAGTGTTCACTTGACCGCGATAGATAACGCCTGATGACGGACCAGTGCTCCCAGTTGGTCCCGTTGGACCTTGCGGGATTGTGAAATTGAACAATGCAGCCGCCGACGATCCGGCATTCACAACATTCGCATTCGTGCCGGGATTGCCAGTTGTCGTTGTGCCAACAGAAATTGTCGCCGCCGTTCCAGTGACGCCCGTCGCCCCGGTCGGGCCAGCAACGCCTTGCGGAATTGTAAAGTTGAACACCGCATCAAACGCCGTGCCGGTGTTCACAACATTCGCGCTTGTTCCCGGTGCGCCAGTTGTTGTTAATCCGACGGCAATTGTTCCAGCCTCGCCGGTGACGCCGGTGGCTCCTGTGGCGCCAGTGCTTCCAGTTGGCCCGACAATTGTTTGCCCATCAACGCCAGCAACACCTTGAGGCCCAGTTGCGCCAGTTGGACCGACAATGCGACCAGCATTAATCCAGCCTGCAACCTCCAAGCCGCCAGTGCCTTCAAAGACGTAAACGCAGCCAGTGTGCGCCGCGTCAGTCGTGCCGGTGTAGAGCAGCGCGTCCTTAACTTGAAACTGTATTGCGACAGGCGGATCATTCGGACCGTCAAAGTCTTTCGGGATCAAACCATCAGCCGGCAAGTCAGACGGCACACGATTGTGAAACTCGCCCTTCAGATTTGCAGTTTGTCCGGCTGGTCCGGCGGGCCCGGTTTCGCCTTGGATTCCTTGCTCTCCGGTGACACCACGCAAGCCCTGCTTTCCGTCTGCCCCGGTAGGCCCGGTGGCTCCGGTGACGCCGATCGTAACTGTGCCTTCATCATTCCAACGCAGGCCATCCCAAACGTAGAGAACGTGCGTGTCTTCCGTCGTGTAGGAGTCGCCGGAGACATTTCCCGTCTTTGGCAAGTCGCTCTCACTTGGCACTTGCCCCTTATACAAAACGCCCTTGCCGGTGGCCCCGGTTGGTCCTGTCGGGCCAGTGACACCCGCTGATGCAGGCGCAACATTTGCCCAGCCAGCAACGGGCGCACCTAACGCGTCAAACGACGCCGGTGACTTGTAGACCCACAAGCGGCCTGTATCGAGTGCAACAAACGTGTCGCCATCTGTGTTGCCCGTTGCAGGGAGATTGTCTGCCGTCGGAACAGCGCCTTGATACACAAGCGCAGAAGCGTCAGCCCCGGTTGGTCCGGTGGCTCCGCGAGCGCCGGGAACGCCGGGCTCCCCGGTTGGTCCGATAGGCCCGGCAGGTCCGGTTGGTCCAGTTACGCCGCCGCCACCACCACCGCCAAGCTCCGCAATTGCTTTTGCAGTGACGCGAACAGACGTGTTGTTTTGAACAGCCTCTAGCAATTCATCGCCGGTCAATTTCGTTGCAGGCGGCAATTGTGGAATCTGAACGTAATTAACCATTGCTATTTCCTCGTGAATTTACGCTTTATCGTGTTCTGCCAGGGCGTGGGCTCAGACAATCTGACGTCTTGCAATTGCGTCACACGCTCATCGCCGCTCATCGTGACAAAGACTTTTGTTTCGTAAAACTCGAACGGATACGTCAGGCGGATATTGCCATCCAGCGTCTGACGAACGTCTCCACTTTCTGTCGCTCGTAAATCGGAAAATACAACCGCCGCCGTTGCGCGAATATCGCCCACCATCGTGGCACGGAAAAGGCCATCCTGCGTGACACGCCAGTAATCCACAAACGGAATAGGATCGTATGGTGGCGGTGGAACCTTCAAGCGCAATTGCGTTAATCGCTTCGCATTGTCCTGCGTGATACGCGTGTCGCTCTTCGCGTCAGCAACACGCTCACGCGTCTCAAACGGTGGCGCCAGCATGTCATTGCCATTTTGCTCAACAATACGCTTGTCGCTATTGAGCGTCGTGCGCTGATCGCCGGAACGCATTTGCAAGCCAGTGCGTGGGTCTGTCGTCGTCGGGCCAACAGTCGTGCGGTAATCCGTCTCCATCGCTGCCCAATTAGGCACACGAGGATTTTGAATTGGCACTGGATCAGCGGGAAGAATTAATGAGCGCAATTGAGCCTGTGGCCTGTCCTCACAGCCAGAGCACACAAGTATCCGCTTGTTGATCATGCCGGCGCCGGCGTAATCCATTTGCCAGCGAAGATTGACGTGTTGGTGTTGAAAGCCGCACCGATCACAAATTGCCAGCGCCTGCGGGAAGCGGGAACTTATTCTGACATGCTTTCCCTGGCGAGATGCGTAAGCCATTATCTGTAGTAACCTCCAAGCTGCGGAGACAGATAAGTCTTGACGTCTTCGATGTTTTGCTCAGACGCAACTTGATACGCTTCCTTGGATGAAGCATCCAATGCCGCGGCCATTTCTGGCTTCCAGATCATTGCAAGACGCGCGGCCAGGCCAAAGATAAAGGCCTCCTGGAAATACAATGGGATTTCTGGTCCGCTTGCCCCCTGCATATCAACGTCAGGAATTTGTTTCATGTAGTAACCGCGCAACACAAAATTGTCCGAGCTCGGCGTCGGCCAGACATTAATCGTGCTATTGAGTTGCTGATTGAACCAAAAACAGGTCGGAAACCCTTGCTGGTTCTTATTCGGAAACGATGCAAACTCTGTTCGGCTTATCGACGTAATAATGCGATCGGCGCCAGGATATTGCGTGACATAAACGTCAAGCAGACCGACAATGTCGTCGGGAAGCAAATACTCTCCTACACCCGTTTTTAACGGGATCTCGAATTTCTCAACTTCCCAGAGATTAATGCCCTCCGCACTCCACCGAGCCAGAAGCATATTCGTAGCCATGCGCGCTGACTCGATATGCTCTTGCAACAATGACGATGGACGCAAACCAATCAACTGGAATGCGTATAACGTCATCGCTCCTATGTTTGGCTGGAAGAGTTTAGGAGTCGCCATGTTGTGATCAATACTCGATAATCACAACGCCACCACGACCAACGTAACCGCCGCCGCCACCGCCAGAGTTGTTTGCTTCGCCAGCACCACCCGCGCCAGTGCCATAACCAGAGGTAGGAAAAGTGCCGCCAGATGTTCCCAAGAAGGAACTGCCGCCAGCGCCGCCAACAGTTTTTGGGCCATGCGGCGTCGTAACACTTAGTCCCGGCAAACCATTGCCGCCTGACACTGCATCAAGATTGAACATTACTGCGCCGTCAAAGCCATCGGTTTTCACAACACCGCCGTCGCCCGGCTTTGTGAAGCCTTTCTTCTCACTGCCTTGCACATAG
>Ga0208106_1000079_pt1 | contig 40033 bp, 37 predicted proteins | sample CryBogCBE25Jul08_FD_184577 | JGI IMG/M metagenome (GOLD analysis project Ga0208106, IMG submission 184577) | Freshwater microbial communities from Crystal Bog, Wisconsin, USA - CBE25Jul08 (SPAdes) | ecosystem: Environmental > Aquatic > Freshwater > Lake | place: Crystal Bog, Wisconsin, USA...
ACTTAATAGGGTGGCTCATTTTTTTAAATTTTCTTATTAAAAAAATGAAAGCGTGGCAAAAATGTTTAAGAAAAAAAAGGATAAGGTAAGCGAGGAAAACGAGCCAATTACTCGCCTAGTAAATTCCGAAAATCAATTATCCCGTGTCGAGTATATAAATCTTCAAACACAGCGTTTGTTTCTTCCTTTAAAAAGAAGTTCATTGCTAAATTTAAATCTTCGGCGTGTTGCTCATCCTTAGACAATAATTCTATTAATAACTTTGTTGTTGCTCTTTGGTGTGAATGAATTTGAATTAAAGATTCTAAAAGAACCTTATTATTTATTTCTACTTTCATTCTCTAATCTACTCCATATTTCTTTTCTTACCGAAGCGTTGGCTCTTTTTTTTCTTAAATATTTTGTTGTGGTTATTTAACATAACGACTAATTATCGGATTGCCCATTTCCGCTTCCTTTGCCCTTGTGGTTTTTAAATTGGTGGGGCTGTGTTTAGCCATTTAAAAACCACAAGGGCAAAGAACTAAAATTGGGGAATGGGCTTCCTATAATTAATATTATGTTAAGTAGATGTAGAAAGGATATAAAAAAAATTCCCACGTTTGTATAAAAAAATCTGAAATATAAAACACAAAGGCCGCTCCTCTCGGAAACGGCTTTTGCTTGTTGATATTTTACTTTTGAATTATTTAAAACTTATCGTGTTCGCTATCATACAATTTATATTTTACATCAAAAGCATCATAAGCTTTGGGATCTTTTCCACGAACATTGTCTCGCTTATATTGAAACATATTCGCTAAAAAATCAACCGTCTTATTTCCAATACTTTTATCAGTTGAAGTTCTGGATGATTTAGCTTTTTCGATGTTATAAGTTTTTTCTAACCATTCAATTGCCTGATCAAGGTTATCATTTATTGGTTTCATTAAATCAGCATTCGCTTTAAAGTAAGGATCTGTTAAACCTTTATACTTAGCATCTATCGCTGCTTTCTTCTTAGGATCTTTTTCGGCAGGTTTTGAACCATTGATTGATTGTACTTGCTTAATATTTGCTGCTACTTTATCATCTAAAAGACCAAAATTATTATAATAAATAACTCCTACATTATAAGAAGCAATTGGATTTTGATTGTTTTTAGCAAACCCTTTTTTGTAAGCCTCTACTCCTTTTTTCTCGTAACCATCTAATTGAGTACTATCGTATTTTCCTTTATCTTTTGTATCATGTTTTACATTAATAAAGATCTCTCCAAACTGTAAGTATTGCATTTCAGTTAAAGTTCCAGCAGCTTCTGCTTTATCAAAATAAGCTACTTTATCAGCTAGTGAAAAGTTTCTATCGATGTATTCAATTTCATAATCATCCCAGGTTTCCTTTGGGAAAACCGTTCTAGCTACTGCTAAGTATTTTCTGAAATCGGCTTCATTTTTCTCATTCATATAAGTAATTACCAGATACTTATAAACATCTAAATATCCTTCAGTAGCCACTTTAGCATCTGCTAAACGTGTATAATATTTAAGCGCGAAGTCTGGTTTACTCGCATTTTGGCCAGAATAACCTGCATATAATATGGAAGTAGTATCAAATGCCATTGTTTGATCTTTAGTCAGTTTGTTTTTGAAAAGGATATCACTATAAGTAACAGCAATTCCAAAATATATACATGCTGAATCCCAATTTTTGCCATTAAAAGATCGGATTCCATTATTAAAGCCATAAGAATATAAATCGAAAATGGCATCTGGTCCCTTTTCTTTAATCTGAACATATGTTGGATCCAATGAAATTAATTTTTGTACTGCAGCATCAGCATCAGCTATTAAAGTTGGATACTTTTTACTAGCAACTGCATCTTTAGTTAAAGCTGCATAGACTTTAGACTTATAATACCAAGTTTCAGCTTTCCCCTGTGCTTTTGGATCAGCCGCTACTTTATCTATCTCAGTTTTAGCGTCTTCTAATTTATTAAGCAGCAGATTTGTCTGAACTTTTTTAAAGTCTTGCGCGTTTGTTCCCAAGGCTATTAGGACAATCATAGAAAGCAATTGTAGCTTCTTCATAAAAGATGATTTATTATTGATTTTCAGTTGTTTGTGTATCAGTATCTAAATTATTAGTTTGATCGGAATCAGGTTTATTTTCAATCGTTTCATCAGTTACAATTTCATTCAATTCATCTGTAACGGTCTCCACAATTTCTTCTTCCTGATCTTCTATTTGTGAGATAGCAGCAATCTCATCACCCTCGTCTAACCGAATTAATTTTACCCCTTGAGTAGCCCTTCCTGCTTCACGAATATCGGCAATTCCTGTTCTAATAGTGATACCTGACTTACAGGTAATTATTAAATCCTCTTTTTCAGTCACATATAAAATATCAACTAATCTTCCAGTCTTTTCGGTTACATTAATTGTTTTTACTCCTTTACCACCTCTATTAGTGATACGGTATTCATCAATTGCAGTTCTTTTACCAAATCCTTTTTCACTAACTACTAAAACTGTTCTGGAGCTATCCTCTTTATTTACACAAATCATCCCCACCACTTCATCAGTGTCATCATCCACTTCAATACCGCCAACACCAATTGCACCTCTTCCTGTTGAACGAACTTTCGTTTCTTCAAAGCGAATGGCCCTGCCGCTTTTTAAAGCTAACATGATTTCTGAACTTCCGTCAGTCATTTTTGCTTCTAGTAATTCATCTCCTTCCACAATCGTAATGGCATTTACACCGGTACTGCGCACACGACTAAAATCTTCCAGGGAAGTTTTTTTGATGATTCCTTTCTTAGTACAAAGAACGATATAGTGGCTTTGAACAAATTCTTTATCATTCAATTTTTTAACTTCAATAATGGCTTTTACTTTATCATCCCCTGGCAATTGTATCAGGTTCTGAATGGCTCTGCCTTTACTTTGTTTTTCACCTTCAGGAATTTCATAAACACGTAACCAATAACATCTACCTTTTTCGGTAAAGAACATCATAGTGTCGTGTGTAGATGCTACAAATAAATGCTCTACAAAATCTTCTTCTCTGGTTTTTGAACCTACAGCTCCCCTGCCACCTCTTCTTTGCTGACGATATTCTGTAGCAGAAGTACGCTTAATATATCCCAAATGAGAAATAGTAATTACCACATCTTCATCTTCAATTAAGTCTTCAATACGCATCTCATCCGCTAAATATTGAATTTCACTTTTTCTTGCGTCACCAAACTTTTCTTTAACCTCGAATAATTCTTTTTTTATCAATTCAAATCGAAGAAATTCGCTAGCTAATAATTCTTTTAATCCTTTGATAGTTAAAATTAACCCGTTAAATTCTTCTACAATTTTATCGCGTTCCATTCCGGTTAAACGCTGCAAACGCAGTTCCAGTATGGCTTTTGATTGTTCTTCAGAAAGACCACGAGCCTGATTATAAATATCTTCAGCAAGTTCGCTGAACATGTCACTATTTAAATACCAATTCTCTTGTGAACTCTTTTCCATTAAAGCCAACTTAGCTTCTTCGGGAGTTCTGCTAGCTCGGATCAAAGCAATAACTTCATCCAAATGATCCAAAGCTTTCAAATACCCTTCTAAAATATGTGCGCGTTCTTCCGCTTTACGTAATTCAAATTTTGCTCTTCGAATTACCACTTCCATTCTGAACTCAATAAACTCAACAATGAGCTCTCTTAAGTTCATGATTTTAGGACGGCCTTTACTGATTACTACATTATTGGTACCATAGCTGGTTTGTAGTTCTGTGTATTTATATAATTGATTGATGATTACTTGCGCAATCACATCTTTCTTTAAATCAATTACAATTCTGGTTCCTTCTCTATTATTACTTTCGTTATTTACGTGCGCAATTCCTTCAACAACTTTTTCATTTACAAGTTGTCCGATTCTATCAGTTAATTGATCTCTATTAACTTGATAAGGAACTTCTGTAATAACAATTTGTTCTCTGCCTGATGGTTTAGTATCTATTTGAACTTTACCACGTAGTACTACTCTACCGCGACCAGTTAATAATCCCTGTTTAACACCTTCCATACCGAAAATAATTCCTCCAGTAGGAAAATCAGGTGCTTTTACGTAATTGATTAATTCCTCACAAGTAATTTCTTTATTATCGATATATGCTACACAACCATCAATTACTTCGCTTAAGTTGTGGGGTAACATATTGGTAGCCATACCAACCGCAATTCCTGAAGATCCATTTACCAATAATTGAGGGATACGAGTTGGAAGAACTGTTGGCTCTCTCAATGAATCATCAAAATTCAACTGAAAGTCGACTGTATCTTTTTCAATATCATCCAACATTGCTTCTGCAATCTTATGTAAACGTGCCTCGGTATAACGCATAGCAGCCGGTGGATCACCATCTTGGTTACCAAAGTTACCTTGACTATCAACCATGATATAACGCATCGTCCAATTCTGAGCCATACGAACCAAGGTGTCATATATCGAAGAATCACCATGTGGGTGGAACTTACCCATTACTTCCCCTACGATACGGGCAGATTTTTTATAAGGCTTATTGCTGTAGTTTCCTAATTCAGTCATTGCATACAAAACCCTGCGGTGTACGGGCTTAAAGCCATCTCTAACATCAGGTAGCGCCCGACCAACGATTACCGACATCGAATAATCGATATAGGCCGTTTTCATTTGTTCTTCAATGTTTACGCGAATAATTCGGTCACTATCGCTTGTTTGTTCTGGTATTTGCGGATCTTCCATGTATCTTTTCTATACTTGAGTTTGTTCAAAATAAAGGTCATTTTCTGACCAATTTTCAAGGTTGGCAAATATAGTCTTTTCGAGGGGTAAAATTGCTTTAAAACCTTGTTTTTTAAGCTGTTTTATCCACAAAAGTGAACAGTTTCATTACCTATGCATTTTAGTCTAAAAATCAAGGGTTCAATTAACTTCAATTCAAAAATTTTAGGTATCCCTTAATATCAGAAAGCCCCCAATGCAGTATTGGAGGCTTTAAGTTGATTATTTTGATTTTAATTCCTTCTTTTAATTGATCCATCCCCAGAACTGCTGTTTTTGGTTGTGGGAGATGCAGTATATCGAATATCACTTCCTCCACTAGCATGGCTTTCTAAGTCCTTATTGACATGAATAAAAGCATCACTCCCACCGCTTGCATGAATGATACAATTTTCAGCAATTAAATCAGCACCTTTAAAATCACTCCCTCCACTTATATTAATATTTAAATGATTAGCAGATCCAGTAACTTTTGCATCACTGCCACCACTTGCATTCACTGTTAAATCGTCTACTACTAATTTCCCCAATAAATCTGAGCCACCCGAAAGCTGCACTTTTAACTTATCAACCTGTAGAATACCATCGATAAATACATCCGAACCACCCGAAGCAGTTAAAAGATCTATATTTTTTGCAGATACATAGGCCTTCATTTTGTGATTACCCCAATTCCCGATTCCCCAGGTTCCTTGATTACCTAAAGAAATTTTCAGGATCCCATTTTCAACTTCTGTTACAATTTTATCACGATATTCACTGCTAGAAGCACTTACCGCTAAGCCTTCTGTAGGAGATTGGGATAAATAAAGATCGATCCCTGCAGATATTTTAATTCCATGAAAAGGGGCAACCGTTCTACCGATTGCATGATCATCATGTATATTTTTTTGAGCTTTTATGGCTGCGATTCCTCCAAATAAGATTGCTAGAGTTAGTAGGTATTTTTTCATGAGTTGTTTTTCTATAGAACGATCGAATAAATATTTTGTTACAGTCTTCTAAAAGATTTGGTTACGCTAGATTTGCAAAAGGATTTAACTAGACTATTATTTATGAAATTCAGCAAGAGCCTTCTTTTATTTGGTGCAGGTAAATCTGCAACGGTACTAATTGATTATCTCAAAAATAAATCCGCAGAAAATAACTGGCAGCTCGTTGTTGCAGACAATAATTTGGAAGTAGTTCAAGCCAAGTTAGAAGATCATCCTAATACAAAAGCTGTAAAAATAAATATAGAAAGCGAAATAGATAGAAAGCAATTAGTAGCTAATGCGGATATCGTTATTTCAATGATGCCTCCATTTTTGCATTATTTGATTGCTATTGACTGTATTGAGTTTGGGAAGAACCTATTGACAGCTTCGTATACAGATACAAAGATTCAGTCACTGTCTGATGAAATCAATAAAAAAGGATTATTATTTCTATGCGAAATGGGGCTCGATCCTGGCATCGATCATATGAGTGCCATGAAATTGATTGATGAGATAAAATCAAAAAATGGAAAAATAAGTTCCTTCAAATCGCATTGTGGTGGTTTGGTAGCACCAGAAGATGACGATAATCCCTGGCATTATAAAATTAGTTGGAACCCACGTAATGTAGTTCTTGCTGGTAAAGACGGTGCAACTTTTAAAAAGGATGGACAAGTATTTGAAAATTCTTATGCAAAAATATTTGATACAAAAGAGCAAGTAGCAATTCCAGGTCTTAGTTTACTTTCTTTTTATCCAAATAGAGATTCAATTTCATACATTGATCTTTATCAATTAGATGATATTAAAACCTTTATTAGAACAACTTTACGATATCCATCATTTATAGCGGGCTGGAAAAAAATGGTGGATTGGAAGTTCACTGATGAAATCGAAAATATTCAAACAGCGGGAATGACGATTGCTGATTTTTTTACTATTCGGTTTAAAGATTTGGATAAAATTGATTTATCGGATACCGCAATTATCGAACTGTTTGAGTATTTAGGATTGAATGATCATCAAACAAAACTGCCCATGAACAATGGCACTTTCGCTGATGTGCTTCAATTTGTTTTAGAAAATAAGTTAGTATTGAAACCAGGAGAGAAAGACATGGTAGTGATGTTACATGAGATAGAATATTTTATTGGAGATACTTTACATCGTATTGAAAGCTCCTTGGTTACAGTAGGAAAAGATGATCAAAAAACTGCAATGGCAAAAACTGTGGGCCTTCCTTTAGGAATTGCAGCAGTGCTTATTTTGGAAGGGAAAATTATTGATAAGGGTTTACATATTCCGATTATTCCCTCCATTTACGGTCCAGTTTTAATAGAATTAGCAAAGGAATCCATCCAATTCAAAGAATCTCATTTTTAATTTTTATGACTTCAGATATAGCATCTTACTATTCCCAAAAATTAGCAGATTCCATTCAAGAACAAAAGAAACTAAAAAACAAATTGGTTCTAGGATCAACCTTTCGACTTCTATTTTTTATTTTAATACTTTTTTCTATTTACCATTTGTTTCAACGATTTCAAATTGGATGGTTACTGTTTTTGGTGATGTCTTTAATCGGATTTTTAGGGATGATTAGCTGGTATGTAAATATTAAAAATCGGGAGAAATACGAAATTCAATTAGGCTTTCTATTTCAAAATGAATTAAATCAAATTGATGGAGCACCCAATAGTTTTGATGATGGAAAAAACTTTGATGATGGAATAGGATTTTGGTCAGATCTAGACTTATTTGGAAAAGGTTCTTTATATCATACTTTCAATCGAACCGTAACACAATACGGACAAGCAGTTTTGGCAGAGCAATTTAAAGTTAACTATACAAGCAAAAATGAAATCATTGATCAACAAGAGGCAATTAAAATATATAGCAAACAAATGGCTGTAATAGAAGCTGTGATTGCAACGTCTTTATTACTTAAAACAGATTATGTTTCATTTGACCCTGTTTTTAAATGGTTAAAAAGCAGCAACTATTTGCATAATAGCAAATGGGCTAAATTTATTAGATATACCCTACCTGTTTTTAATGTTTCATTGATTGCAATTGCACTTTTTCAAGGGAATAATTCTTTACTTGGAATTGTTTTTATTTTGGGTTGGATGCAAATTGGTATCTATGCTAAATATCTCCAATCAGATTTTAATCTACTTGGGAAAAAAGAAAACATCTTGAATCAGTATGCTCAAATTCTTGTTCAATTTGAAAAAATTAATCCAGGGAATTCAAAATTATTGATATCCTTTCAACAAACTGCTCAACAAGCTCATTTAGCCATTAAGGAACTTTCAAAAATTTCTGGTCGGATAGACCAACGATTGAATATATTTTTAATCACAATTGTGAATCCTATATTTCTATACGACATACAAAATATGTTTGCATTAGAAGATTGGAAAATAAAATATTCTGAACAACTAGAAAAATGGGTTCAATTAGTTGGTGAAATAGAAAAATTAAACAGTTTCGCGATTTATGTTTTTAATAATCCAGAAAATATTTATCCTGAAATTTTAGATTCTGCGATGGAAATTCAGGCAACGCATCTTTCCCATCCTTTAATTTCAAAAGAGAATCGTGTAGCTAATAATATTACAATTGGAGTATCAAATAAAGTGCTCCTGATTACTGGTTCTAATATGAGTGGTAAGACCACTTTCCTAAGGACAATTGGCGTAAACCTGGTTCTTGCACAGTCAGGACTTTCTGTACCTGCAGGTTCTTTCTTATTTAGTCCGATGCAAATCTTTAGTTCTATCCGAATTAGTGATTCTTTACAAGAAAGTACTTCTTACTTTATGGCTGAATTAAAAAAGCTTAGTGCGATTAAGAATGGGGTAAAAAACGGCATTGCCTCATTGGTTTTGATCGATGAAATATTGCGGGGAACAAATTCTGAAGATAAATATTTCGGATCGGCACAATTTGTAAAAGAAATGTTAGCTCTCAACTGTATTACTTTATTTGCCACCCACGATCTGAAATTAAGTGAATTAGAACAAGATTATCCAAATATTGTAGTTAATTATTGTTTTGAAAGTGTCATTGAAAACAACGAATTATCATTCAGTTATCAAATTCAAAGAGGCGTTGCTAAAAATAGAAACGCCTCTTTCCTTATGAAAAAAATGGGTATTATTTAATGCTATTTACTATTTATTTTTTCCATTTCTAGGTTTCTTAATTTTAGCGATTCCCTCTTTTTCATTTTCACCTTTAACATGCATCACCCATTCATAATCTAGCTGTCTTTTTTCTAAATTCGCAGCCACAACTTTGATCATTACTTTATCGCCCATACGAAAAGCCTTGCCTGTTCTACTGCCTACTAAACTATAGTCAGTTTCAACATGTCTAAAATCATCGTAATCAGAAAGTCCAATTACACTAACAAGACCCTCACATTTATGCAATACCGTTTCTGCCCAAAATCCAAAACTAGAAACGCCACTTATTACAGCTTCAAATGTTTCACCAACATGTGATTTTAAAAATTCAACTTGTTTATATTTATTTCCAGCACGTTCACATTCCATGGCTGCTCTTTCTCTTTCGCTGCTATGCTTACATTTCTCTTCCATTTTTTTATCATTAATAGTCTTACCTAAAAGGATAGACTCCAATACCCGGTGAACCAATATATCCGGATACCTTCTGATAGGAGAAGTAAAATGACAATAGAAATCAAAAGCCAATCCGTAGTGTCCAATATTTTCAGTCGTATAAATTGCTTTTGCCATTGTTCTGATACCCAGTTGTTCTAACACATGTTGTTCTGGTTTTCCCTTTGCATCTGCTAACATCTGATTGAAACTTGCAGAAATATTTTGAGGACTACTAATATCAAAAACATGTCCATATTTTTTTGCGAATACTAAAAAAGGAGCTAGTCTATCTTTGTCGGGTTGGTCATGAACTCGATATGGAAAGGGTATTGGTTTTTTATTGATATGTAATTTCGAAACATTTTCGGCAACTGTTTTATTTGCTAAAAGCATCAGTTCCTCGATTAGTTGATGTGATTCTTTGCTTTCTTTAATTACAATTCCAATAGGTGTTCCCTTTTCGTCTAATTTAAAACGAACTTCCTGAGATGAGAAATTAATGGCACCCTTTTCGAAGCGTTTTTTACGCATGCGTTGAGAGATATCATTTAATAAAAGAATCTCTTCTTTATAAATTCCTTCTTTTGTGTCAATGATTTCCTGCACCTCTTCATAAGCGTATCTATGATAAGAATGAATCACCGTTTTTCCTAACCAATATTGTTTAATTTCTCCTTTTGCTGTCATTTGAAAAATTGCAGAAAAAGTGAATTTATCCTCATGCGGTCTTAATGAACAAAGCTCATTAGATATTTTTTCAGGTAACATAGGACTAACCCTATCTGGAAGATATACCGATGTAGCTCTTTTATAAGCCTCTACATCTAGATCAGATTCAGGTTGAACATAATAACTTACGTCAGCAATATGAACCCCAATTTCATAAACATCTTTACTTAATTCTCTGATAGAAATCGCATCGTCGAAATCTTTTGCGTCTGCTGGATCAATAGTAAAAGTTAAGATATCTCTACAATCTCTTCTTTTTCCAATTTCATCTTTATCTAAAATAGTTGGAATTCGTTCTGCAGATTCTTGAACATCAAGGGGAAATGACAAAGGAAATCCTGCCTGTGCCAATAATTCTTGCATAGCTGCATCATTATCGTCTTCAGGTAGTAACACTTTAACTATTTCACCAACTGGTTTTTTATCCGTTTTATCCCATTTTACCAACCGTGCTATTACCCTATCTTTATTTTTTGCTCCATTAATATCAATCAAAGGAATAAATAAATCGGGCATTGGTTTATCTGTATCTGGAACAAAGAATGCATGATTAGTAGACAGCTGAAGATGGCCAATAAATTCTGTTTGTTTTCTAGTAACAACTTCAGTAATTCTACCTTCTTTTTTGCCGGTACGTAAATTTTCTTTCACCAATTTTACACGTACAATATCACCATTTAATGCAGTTGAAAAATCTCCAGGCTTTACCATTACATCGTTCTTATCACCATCCACAATAACAAATCCCATACCAGATCGAGTAATTTCTAAACGACCTTTCTGAGATAAAAGCTCTGCACTTTTATGGGTATTTTTTTGTTTCTGTTTCTGCTTTATTTTTTGTTTGCTCATTTTGTAGTAGGATTAAATCGGAAGTTTCTGATAAAGTCTATTATCAATTCGTTGAATAAATTTCCTTCCTCGAATAAAAAACTATGCCGAATAGGTAAAACATACATTGGGATATTGGCCAATTCTTCAGTAAACTTTGTGAATCGTACGGCATCCTTTTCAGTAGTTAATATCAATTTATCTTTTGCTGGAACTTCATTGAATTTTTCTTTTATTTCATTAAAATCATCAATGGAAAAAATATGATGATCTGAATAGTCTTGTTGATAATAGGTATGTACATTTTGCAACAAATAATCTTTCAACGGCTTTGGATTTGCAATTCCACAAACCAAGAATACTTCATCTCTTTGAGTTAAAATCCATTCATCGCTATTATTAAAAATATGATACGGGGTTCCATATTCAATGCAAGTAAAAAACACTTTCTGACTAGCAATTGGTTTTAAGCTACGAATTACTTTTTGTTTCTTTTCTTCAGATAAATTGGCAGGGCATTTTGTAACCACAATAATTTGAGCCCGATCAGCAGATGACCACTCATCCCTTAAGTCACCTGTTGGCAAAAAGAAATCATGTGAATATAAATTACTAAAATCTGTTAATAAGATATTCATCCCTGCTTGAACTGATCGATGTTGAAATGCATCGTCTAAAATGATAGCTTGTAAATCAACGTGATCTTGTAAAAGATGTGGAATCCCTACCAAACGTTCCTCTCCCACAGCAACTGGCACATTGGGGAATTTTAAATGAAATTGCATGGGTTCATCGCCAATTTCCAAAGCTGTAGTTCGATCATTTGCTAAAACATACCCCTTTGTTTTACGTTTATAGCCCCTGCTAAGTGTGGCAATTTTAAACTTCGGTTCTAATAATTTAATTAAATATTCAACCATGGGAGATTTGCCGGTACCTCCTACTGCCAAATTACCCACACAGATTAAAGGAAAGTTGAATTCCGAATAAGCCAAATAATGACTATCAAAAAGTCTATTACGAATAAAAATAATTAATCCATACAAAACTGCAAATGGAAACAATAAAACACGGAATGACTTAAGGAAAAGCGTGTTAAAATTCATAGATAAACTGCGGTGTGATGCAGTAATTTAAAGGTACATCAAAATGATTGGTATCGCTAATCTGCTCGATTGGATCGAAATAGGAAAACCCAATTTTAACTGTTTCCTTTCTACAATTAGCCAAAAAACGGTCATAATACCCTTTCCCAAAACCTACCCGATTCCCTTTTTTGTCAAATGCCAATAAAGGAACAAATATGAGATCAAGATCGTATGGTTTAATTGCAGTTTCACCGATGGGTTCTTCCATACCCCATTTATTTGTTTTAAAATCTGTTTCTTCAGAAGTTAGGATTGCACTCATGGAATAGTCCTTATTATCAATCACAGGGTAAGCGATTTGAATTCCTGAAATCATTAAACGAAGATATCTTACCATCAATTCCACATTGGGTTCGGAATGACTTTCCATTGGCCAATAAGAAAATAAAGTTTGAATTTGAGAAAAATCGAATTTCTGAAACTGAATTAAAATCAAATCATCCAACTTCAATTTCTCCGTATCTGAAATCGCATTTCTTTTGTTCTTATAAAGAACTCTCAGCTGATTTTTCGTCATACATCAAATGTAGGAAATTCGAAATACTGCAGTGAAATATAATAGTATCTAATCTTTTTTTATGAAGAAAGAAAAAACAGTTGTTCCATAATTTCTTTGAAACAAGAAAGAATTCATTTTCTCATATTGATTTCTGGGAGTATGTTCTAATACAAAAAAGCCTCCTTTTGCTATTAATCCTTTTTGTTCAATGATACGTGGGATTTCATCAATTGCACCTAAGGCATATGGGGGGCCCGCAAAAATAAAATCAAATACGGTAGTGGCTGTATGTAAATAAGAAAATACATCCATTTTAAGTAAATGAAAGTTTTGCATACCCAGCATTTCGCAATTATTTTTAATGAAATTGTACATAATTGGATCTTTCTCCACAATAGTTAAATCTGAAGCACCTCTTGAGCCCAGTTCATAACTAATACAACCTGTTCCACCAAAAAGGTCCAACGTTTTTATTCCTTCAAAGTTTATTCTGTTTTGAAGAATATTGAACAACCCTTCTTTTGCAATATCAGTAGTAGGACGGGTATGCGGCATATTTGCTGGGGGCTGTATCTTTCTTCCACCCCAATTACCAGAAATTATTCTCATGCCAATAATTTATAAAAAGGTGTAAAAGTACAACGAGAATAATTTGAAGGTTTCGATTGATTAGCAATAATATCTAAGCTTACAATACCGAATGTCTTTTTCAATTGATCCAATAAATTGGTATGGGGGTCTATCATGCCACTTAATTCCAAATGAGTTTGTAAGGGGGAAGCCCCGGATTGATTTGCCACACTAATTGCAAAATATAGGATATCATCAGCATGATGAAAAGTATATGATTGAATCAATTGTAATTGTTTATTCTTCAGTAAGACTAAAATGAAATGCTTTTGATAAACAATTAATTTTAAAAATACGGTTGGTAGCTCTTCTCGATTTAATACATCGTTAAGTAATTTGGTATAAGTGTGTTGTATTTTAAAAATTACAAAATTACGATCCAATAATTCAGAGAGGGACTTTTTAATCCGATAAATGGTAACTGTAGGATGCGCGGAATTTATCCGATCAAATTTGGTATCAGCACGATCGTCTGTTCCATAAACCAAAGAAAGAAAATCTGCAGATGCCGTGGCACTCATTTCTGTCATTGGCAAAACCAATGCCTCTTCTATGTTAAAAAACACAAAACAATCAGAATAAGTAGGACCTAAAATTTTAGAATTCTGCTTTACCTCAAATAAAATATCACTCCAATCTGCATTTGATTGGTCTACCTGATACAATTCTATTGCATCAATTTCCCCTGAAGAAGAGTTTTTTACCATACAAACTATCTGATGACTACCTATTTCGATTGCCAACTGATCAGTTCTTTGGGGTGTATACTCGTGAAGGTCACCGTAAAATCCTATCAACTTGTGGACCATAAACTAAAAATTGCGTATGCAATGATATAAAAAATCAGCCATGCATGGAAAGCGATTTGTGCAGATATTAAAATTGTTACTTTGCAGTACTTTATGAGCAACCCATCATCGTCTATCAATTTACAGGTCACAACTACCCATCGGCAAATTTTAAAGTTCGCTTTACCGATCAGTTTATCCATCATGGTGCCGCAGTTAAATTTTATCACCAATAATATTTTTTTGGGTGGTTTAGGTCAAGAAGCCTTGGGTATTGCCGGAATTACAGGTGTTTACTATCTGATATTTGCTGTGGTTGGTCATGGTTTAAACAATGGACTTCAAGCTTTAATATCTCGTAGAGCTGGTGAAAATAGGGTTGATGAAATTGGGCGCTTATTTACACAAGGTATCTATATTTCTTTTGGCTTTGCTGCTTTGGGGATTTTATTTACATGGTTTATAGCCCCTCATATTTTAAAATTCGCATTACATGATCCAGAAAGGGTGTCAATAGCCGTTCAGTTTCTAAATATTAGAATCCTAGGGCTTCCATTTTTATATGTATATCAAATGAGAAATGCCTTATTGGTTGGCACTAATCAAACAAGATATTTGATTTTAGGTACTGCTACTGAGGCAGTTGTTAATGTGTTTTTTGATTATACTTTAATTTATGGCAAATTAGGATTACCTCATTTGGGGTTTAATGGTGCTGCAATTGCCTCTATCATTTCTGAATTTGCAGGATTGGTTGTTTTATTTATGGTACTTCGATATAAAGGAATTAGCAAACAATTAAACCTTTTTAAATCCTGGAGTTTCGAAAAAACAAATAGTAAATTAATAATTATTCAATCAGCTCCATTAATTGCTCAACATGCTATTAGTATAATTAGTTGGGAGTTCTTTTATATTTTAATCGAACACCATGGGGCCAGGGATTTAGCAGTATCAAATACTATGCGAAATATGTTTGGCTTTTTTGGCTGCTTTACTTGGGCTTTTGCGGCAACTGCTAATACAATGGTGAGTAATGTGATCGGTCAGAACAAACAGGAATTAGTAATGCCATTAATAAAAAAAATAATGGCTTGGAGTGTGGGTTTTGCAAGTTTGGTTTGTTTGATTTTAAATTTATTGCCGCATGCTTTTTTATCCATTTATGGGCAGGGTGAAGATTTTATAAAAGCTGGCATTCCAGTATTAAGGGTTGTTTCATTAGCATTAGTTCTAATGTCTGTTTCAGTGGTTTGGATGAATGCAGTAACAGGTTCTGGAAATTCGTCCATGAACCTTGCAACTGAATTTGTTGCTATTATTTTTTATTGCATTTATGTATATACTATTCTTGAAAAAATGCAATTACCAATCACCTGGGGTTGGGGAAGTGAGTGGATTTATTGGACAACAATTCTAATCCCCTCTTTCTGGTATATGCAAAGTGGGAAGTGGAAAAAAATAAAAATTTAAAAAATTATCCTTTTAATTTATTTACTAAATCAATATAAGATTGCATTGCTTCTTCTTTACTTGTCCCAATTAACTTAGCCCATGCTTCATGTTTGAATTTTGCTACAAAATCAAAAGGATTGGAAGGCCCAGATTCCTGTGTATCGCCTTCTGTTCCTTGTTTATAAAGGGCATAAAGTTTTAAAAGCGTTTCGTTATCTGGTTTTTCAGATAGTGTTTTACTATTAATTATAGATTCTTGAAATAATTCTTGTAATCCCATTTTCGATTTTTTAATTATTTATTGAATATCGTTTAACATTTTCGCTCCTTCTGCTTTAATGGCAACATCATCTCCGGTTCGAATAGGTAATTTAACTAGTTTATTTAAAATTTCTATTGCCTGAGCTGGTCGATGATTATCTCGATAAGCTTTGGCAAGATCAAGATAATTTAATGCAAAATAAGGATCCAAAATTCTACACTTTTCAAAATAAGTTATAGCTGAATCTAAATTGCCATTCGGCAAGCCTCCATAAAAGAGTTTCACAGCTATCTTTTTAAGACCAGAGAGATTAACCATTTCGTAATTCCATTTACCTAGACTGTAAGTTGCTTTGGCATGTTTTGGATTTAAAATAATGGCTTTTTCATTAAAAGATTTTGCATCTTTTACAAATGCTACTATTTTCTTGTTTTCCGTTTCCACATCTGTCATTTTACCAGCTGCCATTCCCATTGCATAATTTGCATCTGCATTATTTGGTTCAGTATCCAACGCTTTTTTTGCAAATGCCAGAGATGTTTCAAAATAAAGTCGTTTGTTATTTTTATCTAATTGCCTACCTCCTATAGAAGCGTTCAATTCCGATGCTTTAACAAGTGCTTTTACATTGGAGGGATCCAATTCTATAATTGATTTATATTTTTCAAGGGCTTCGGGTTCTTTAATTTGGCGTTCATAATTATCAGCTTCTTTTAATAAAACAGCAACATCTTGTGCCATACTAGCATAACAGAATGGAAGTAAAAAAAGAATGAATAACCCTTTCATAAGTACAAATTTAAATGTCGGATCTTTTTAATTGAAATTTCACACCAACATGTCCAATCAATTGATTGATGGGTGGATGCATTTTTTTAATACTAAAATGAATAGATTGTAACGTTTCGTATTTTTCCATCATCTGATGGCAAAATTCCGTAGCAATTGTTTCCAATAGATCCGTTGGCAATTTCATTCGTTGAGAAATCAATTCATACACTTTACTATAGTCGATAGTTTCATCAATAGCATTTATAACTTTCTTATTAGGTTGATAATCTAAGCGGATATCCACAAGATATTCATTACCCAATAATTTTTCTTCCTGAAAAAGACCATGATAGGCATAAAATTGAAGTTGTTCCAAATGTATTTGAATCATATTGCAAAAATAAAGGCGATAAGCTAAATGCCACCGCCTTAAATGAAATATTATCAAAACCCCTAAGCTAATCCCTCAGAAGTTAAATATCTTTCTGAATCGAGTGCAGCCATGCAGCCACTTCCAGCTGCTGTAACTGCCTGCCGATAATTTTTATCCTGAACGTCGCCTGCAGCAAAAACTCCAGGAATATTTGTTTTAGTAGTTCCTGGGATTGTTTTGATATATCCTGTTTCATCCATATCTATAAACCCTTTAAAAATTCCACTATTGGGCTCATGGCCAATAGCTACAAAAAAGCCACTAACAGGAATTTCTTGCTTGGTATTGGTATGTGTATTGTGTAAACGAATGGCTTCTACTTTATGTTCACCAAGCACTTCATCTGTTACACTATTCCAATATACTTTAATATTTGGAGCATTTAAAACTCGATTCTGCATTACTTTACTGGCTCTCATCTGATCTTTTCGAACCACCATATGCACTGTCGAGCAAAGTTTTGAGAGATACAAAGCTTCTTCTGCAGCAGTATCACCCGCACCAACAATTGCCACTTCTTTTCCTTTAAAAAAGAAACCATCGCATACAGCACAGGCACTTACTCCAAAGCCGTTTAGTCTTTGTTCACTTTCCAGACCTAACCATTTAGCTGAAGCTCCGGTACAAATTATTACCGAATCAGCTTCTATCCACTTTTCCTCGTCAATTTCAACTCGAAATGGGCGTTTGCTGAAATCTACTTTTGAAGCTATTCCATAACGAATATCTGCGCCCATGCGAACAGCTTGTTTTTCAAAGTCAATCATCATTTCAGGACCTTGAATTCCATCAGGGTATCCTGGATAATTTTCAACTTCAGTGGTAATAGTAAGTTGGCCGCCTGGTTGAATCCCCTGATACAAAACAGGCTTCATATTTGCGCGAGCAGCATAAATAGCAGCTGTATAACCTGCCGGACCAGAACCAATTATTAATACATGTACTTTTTCTATTGTTTCATTTGACATTTCTACATTATTTAAAACAAACAAAATTAAATTCCCTTACTCAATTGATCGATTTCTTTGTACACAAAATTGAATTATTTGGGGATAATCAAAATTTTATACTGAGCAGCATACCCACAAAATGCTCCGAGAGCACCATTATTAATGTTCCCTAACACTTTACCGGGAGATGAAAAAGGATTGCCGATAGATTGAAACGCATATTCCCAGGTACGCCAAAAATCATAAGTGGCTTTATCAATATCACATAACTTAATGGTTGCAGTATCCCCTTTTATAAAAAAGCCATAGTTAGCCATATCAATTTTTTGATTCCTATCTACTCCTTTATCAATTTGAATCGAATAAGTTTTTCCATCAACAATCTGGTCATCAAACACACTATTTAATCCTGGTAAAAATGGACCCGCATTTTGTTTAGTAAAATATCTGATATAATTCCCAAGACCCGGAGGATCAGTAACAGTAGCCATAATAACTACTTGGGGTGAATCGGGGTAATTCTTCAATGGCTTCCACCAAATCGAGTCGATTTTTTTTGTCAGATCTGGAATCCCCGTTGATGCACTATACACTTGATTTAGATAAGTTATTTCCAAATGGTATTGTTTACCAAAAGCGCCAGTTAAATAAGTTGAAGGTACTGATGGATCACAACTATAATAATAGACAAATCCTTTAGAGGCTGCTATTTTAAATTCTTTTAAAGGGTAAGTCTTATTTCCATCTGAAATTGTTATCGAGGCATCATGAATAAAACTATTGTTTAGTACCGTTGAATCGATGGAAGCATAGTATCCTATTGAACTGGAAAGAATAACCCTGGGTGGCAAATCATTTTCAATTTGTGCATCAACCACCAATTTTGAAGTTGAGGTATCAGTCTTTATGTTGATAGTCTTCTCGCATGATATTAATGCCAGAAGAAAAAAACATCTAAAAACTAATTTTTTCATGCTACAAAGTTATAATGCAAAAACAATAAGAATTGTGAATTGTTTAATGCATTATAAAACAAAACCCCTCCAATTTATAGAGGGGTCTGAATATATTTTTTGTTATTTTTTTAACCTAAATAAGCTTTAAGGGCATTACTATACCGTGCTTTTTGAAGACGTTTAATTGCTCTTTCTTTAATCTGACGAATACGCTCTTTTGTAAGATCATACTTCTGTCCAATTTGCTCAATTGTAACTCCATTTTCTCCATCCAAACCAAAATAGGCATTCACAATTTCAGCTTCACGTGGACTTAATGATTTTAAGACCCTACGAATTTCTTCTCTTAAGGAGTCTTTCATAACATCTTCGTCAGTATCATCACTACCTTCTAATAAATCACCCATTGCTACATCCTCAGCTTCATGAACCGGAGCATCTAAAGAAGTATGACGGGTATTTGATTGAAAAATATTATTGATTTCTGTTTCGCTCATTTCAAGAATCTCAGCAAGTTCTTCTGTAGAAGGCTCACGTTCATGTTCTTGTTCAAAAGCCATGTATGCTTTATTGGCTTTATTATAGGTACCAATTTTGTTTTGTGGTAAGCGAACTAATCTGCCTTGTTCAGCTAAGGCCTGAAGAATTGATTGACGAATCCACCAAACAGCATAAGATATGAATTTGAAACCTTTTGTTTCGTCAAATCTTTGTGCAGCTTTAATTAATCCGAGATTTCCTTCATTAATCAAGTCACTCAATGAAAGACCCTGATGTTGATATTGCTTAGCCACTGATACTACAAATCGCAAATTTGCTTGTACCAATTTATCCAAAGCCCTTTGATCCCCCATTTTAATTTTTTGAGCCAATGTGGTCTCTTCTTCTGGAGTAATCATCGGAATTTTAGAAATTTCCTGCAGATATTTTTCAACTGCCTGAGAATCGCGGTTGGTAATCTGGGTAGCAATTTTGAGCTGCCTCATAGTTTGTAATTAGCTTAATTAATGTAAAACAGAGAAAAAGCTGCAATTGTTTTACAATCAATAATTGACTAACAATAGCAACAGCCTTTTTCAGAGCCTGCAAAAGTAAGAAAAAGCAAGCTAAAAAGGTAGCATTTGTGGAAAAACTTACTAAAATGGGCAAAATACATTCTTTGAACACCTTAAATGAGGATAAAATTAGATGAATCTTGAAGTACAAAAAGGACGATTTCGTTTTATCTTCGCCCAATATGATTGATTTTAGGTCTGATACCGTAACCCAACCAACCCAATTGATGCGAGAAGCTATGATGCAGGCTAAAATTGGGGATGATGTTTTTGGTGAAGATCCCTCTGTAAATGAGTTAGAAAGAATGTCCGCATCCCTTTTTGGAATGGAATCCGCTATTTTTTGCCCTAGTGGTACCATGACTAATCAAATAGCAATTAAATGCCATACACAACCAGGCGATGAAGTGATTTGTGATGTTTTATCACACGTTTATATTTATGAGGGGGGGGGAATTGCTGCAAATGCTCATTCATCCGTGAAACTACTTCAAGGTGAGCGGGGAAAGATTAATGCTGAAATGGTAATCAAAGCAATTAATCCTGATGATATCCATAAACCCCAAAGTCGTTTGGTTTCATTAGAAAATACTACAAATAGAGGCGGTGGAAGTTGCTATGATTTTACTGATATTCAAGCAATTAGAGAAGTCTGCTCTTCTTATGGATTAGGACTACACCTCGACGGGGCAAGGTTATTTAATGCTTTAATTGCTAAAAAAGAAAACCCAAAACAATATGGGGAAGTATTTGATTCCATTTCTATTTGTTTAAGTAAAGGTCTGGGTGCACCGGTAGGTTCTTTATTACTTGGTAAAACCGATTTCATAAAAAAGGCAAAGCGTGTACGAAAGTTATTTGGAGGAGGGATGCGTCAGGCAGGTTTTCTTGCTGCAGCTGGAATTTATGCATTAAATCATCATATCGACAGATTAGAGGAAGATCATCAGCATACGAAATTGATTGAATCTGCCTTAATGAAGAAAGATTTTGTGGGAGGCATTTTAGCTGTTGAAACAAATATTTTGATTTTTGAAGTGAAAGGAAAATATACAGCACCAATACTTTCTGCTATATTAAAAGAAAGAGGTATTTTAGCAATCTCAATCTCCCCCACTCAAATTCGATTTGTATTACACTTAGATGTAACACCTGATCAGGTGCAGCAAACTATTGATATTATTGAAAAGCTTTAAAAGAATTTGATTATCCATTATCCGTATAGAAATAGAATAGATATGTTACCTAGAACGAACCCTACCACAACACAAGCTTGGTTTTTATTGAAGAAACACTTTGAAGAAGAAATGAATCGTAAACATATGCGCGATTTGTTTACTTCAGATACAGACAGATTTAAAAAATTCTCTTTACATCTGGAAGATATTTTGTTCGACTATTCAAAGAATATTTTGAACGAAAAGACATTAAAGCTATTATTAGAATTAGCCGAAGATTGCAAACTGAAAGATGCAATAAAGGCTTTATGCAATGGAGAAAAAATAAACGAAACAGAAGGACGAGCTGTATTGCATACTGCTTTGAGAAATTTTTCTGGCCATCCAATTATTTTAGATGGTAATGATATTATGCCAGGCATTCAAAAAGTGCTAGGTCAAATGAAAAATTTTTGTGAAGTTATCCATAGCGGAAACTGGAAAGGATATACCGGTAAACCTATTCGTTATATCGTAAACATTGGAATAGGCGGAAGTGATTTAGGTCCTGTAATGGTTACAGAAGCACTTAAACCTTATTGGATGAAGGGTTTTGAAACATTATTTGTTAGTAATGTTGACGGTACTCATATAGCTGAAACCTTAAAAAAAATAAATCCAGAAGAAACATTGTTTTTAATCGCTTCAAAAACTTTTACTACTCAGGAAACTATGACCAATGCGCATACTGCACGAAATTGGTTTTTAGGATCTGGCGCCTCAGAATCAGATATCGCAAAACATTTTGCAGCGCTTAGTACTAATGAAAAAGCAGTTACTACTTTTGGAATTGACAAAGCAAATATGTTTGAATTTTGGGATTGGGTTGGAGGAAGATATTCTTTATGGAGTGCTATCGGTTTATCAATTGCCTTAACAATCGGTTATGATAATTTCATATTGCTATTAAAGGGAGCCGAAACTGCCGACAAACATTTACAGACCGCACCTCTTAATAAAAACATTCCTGTTTTGATGGCTTTAATTGGTGTTTGGTATACTAATTTCATGGGCGCACAAAGTGAAGCCATTTTACCATATGATCAATATATGCATCGTTTTGCAGCTTATTTCCAACAAGGCAATATGGAAAGTAATGGCAAAAGTGTAGATAGAAATGGTAATCCAGTAAATTATGCAACAGGACCAGTGATATGGGGAGAGCCCGGTACTAATGGCCAGCATGCGTTTTATCAATTGATTCATCAAGGTACCATGTTAATACCATGTGATTTTATAGCTCCAGCAAAAAGTCATAATCCAATAGGCGATCATCACGTAAAATTGATGTCGAACTTTTTTGCTCAAACAGAAGCATTGATGAATGGAAAATCAGAAAACGAAGTGAAGGTCGAATTGATGAAAGCAGGAAAATCAGAAGATGAAATTAAAAAAATCACCCCATTCAAAGTTTTCTCAGGAAATAAACCCACAAATTCAATTTTAGTAAAAGAAATTACACCTTACACACTAGGCACTCTGATAGCTTTGTACGAACACAAAATATTTATTCAAGGTGTATTATGGAATATTTTCAGCTTTGACCAATGGGGTGTTGAATTGGGTAAACAATTAGCCAATAAGATTCTTCCTGAATTAGAAAATGAAGATAAAGTATCAGGCCATGATAGTTCAACAAACGGATTAATCAACACTTTTAAAGAATTACGCAAAAATTAAATAGTGTGGCATTAAATATTCGACCCATATTACTTTCGGACAATGCTAGTATTGCTAAAATTATTAGGTCCTCATTAGAAGAGTTCGGAGCTAATAAACCAGGAACAGTTTATTATGATGTCACAACAGATCATTTGTATGAATTATTTCAGGAAAATAAGGGTTGTGCCTATTTTATTATCGAAGAAGATGGTGTGATTCTTGGAGGTGCCGGTTATTTCCATTCATCCGGGTTAGATCAAAATACCTGTGAATTGGTTAAAATGTATTTGTCAAAATCATCTAGAGGAAAAGGTTTAGGGAGTAAAATGATTGCACATTGTATAGCTGAAGCCAGATCGAATGGCTTTACTCAAATGTATCTTGAAACAATGCCAGAATTAACAAAAGCCATTGAAGTCTATGAAAAATTTGGCTTTGATTATTTAAAAGGCCCAATGGGAAATACGGGACATGATGGTTGTGGAATATGGATGCTTAAAAAGATATAAAAAAGGCGCCACTAAAAATAGAGGCGCCTTTTTTATTAACTATATTTTCATTTTACCATTTATCCACTTCCTCAGTAGCTGTAGGATTGATAAAATTATCAGTATTATCTTCTTTTACAGGCTTTACTGGTTCTGCTACTGCTGCTTCAAAAACTTTTTTGTCCTCCGCAATAATTGAATTAGGTTGTTCCTGTACAACAACTTCAGTTTCACTATATCCTTCTTCTCCTTCTGGATATTCATGATTAAATGCATCAAAATCAAAGTCAGGCATAAGATCGGTCTTAACATAATCGATAGCCTCACCTAATGCTTTAATGAATTTGTTGAAATCTTCTTTATATAAGAAAATTTTATGTCTATCATATCCATTATTATCAAACCTCTTGCGGCTTTCAGTAATAGTAAGATAGTAATCATTTCCTCTGGTAGCCCTTACATCAAAAAAATAAGTCCTTCTTTTTCCAGCTCTAATGCGTTTACTATAAACGCTGTCCATTTTCTTCTCGTTGTTCTCGTTATTCTCGTACGACACAGTTAATTTAATTTTTGTTGTAGAATCTTTAAGCGGCACAAATATAGGATTGTTTCAGAATTACCAAAATTTAGAATCATCTATATGTCGTATTTAATTTTCCAGGTTATTTTCTTCCAATTCTTTTTCCTGTTCTGTTAATTGTAATCTGTATAATTCAGCATAATACCCATTTTGCATAATTAATGCGTCATGATCGCCCATTTCAATGATGGACCCATTTTCAAGGACTATTATTTTATCAAATCGGAAAGTAGAGAATATCCGATGTGTAATAATGATAGCTGTCTTCTCTTTTAAATAAGTATAAAGATTAGATAAGATCTTATATTCTGTTTTGGCATCCACAGCACTTAGGCAATCATCGAAAACAATAATTTCAGGATCTTTGATCAATGCCCGTGCGATAGATATCCTTTGTTTTTGACCTCCACTAAGGGTTACTCCTCGCTCCCCTATCAAGGTTTCATAACCCTTATCAAAACCCAAGATTTCTTGATGTACATTAGAAAACAGGGCCGCTTTTTCAATTTTTTCTAGGGTTGCTTTTTCAGACAATCCAAAACTAATATTATTTGCTACTGTGTCGCTAAATAAAAAAACATCTTGTTGAACATAACTAATTTGTTCTTTTAATATTTTAGAATCAATTTCTTTTACACCTATTCCACCAATTTTTAGTACTCCTTCTTGTGGATCATAAAATCGCAATAATAATTGTGCTAATGTTGATTTACCACTTCCTGTTCTTCCAAGAACCAATACCTTCTGACCTTTCTCAATTATTAAATCTAAATTTCGAATAGCTTTTATTCCAGTATGTGGGTAAGTGAAATTAACTTTTTGAAATTCGATAGATCCAGTAATCGGCTTTATGGAAGGGCTTGCATAGTTCTGAATGGTAGGTGTAGCAAGGAGGAATTCATTAATCCTTTTTTGAGATGCTGCTGCTCGCTGAATCATACTAGCTGTCCATCCTATAGCACTTACTGGAAATGTTAGCATGTTTATATAAATTACAAATTCTACAATCAAGCCTAATTTACTCGAATCATGTAAAGCCTGCATACCTCCGATACAAATGGTAAATAAGGTGCTTAGTCCAATCATTAACGCCATGCTTGGAAAATAGATAGATTCAACCTTGGCAAGACCAACAGCTTGCTCACGATAAGCTTCACTATTATTTTTGAAAAAAACAAGCATCGCTTTTTCTTGCACAAATGATTTAATTACACGAATTCCGGAATATGATTCCTGGGCATTAGAAGTTAGGTCTGATAATAAAGACTGTATTTTTTCGCTTTTTTTATTAATTACACTATTTACTAAATAGATGGTAATTGCTAAAATGGGCAAAGGAGCCAATACATATAAAGTTAGCATCACATCTTTTCTTAACATGCTAACCACACTAAAACCAATCAATGCTACAAGATTTATCAAATACATAATTGCAGGACCGGTGAACATTCTAACCCTGCTTACATCTTCCGACATGCGATTCATTAAGTCACCGGTACTATTGGTTTTATAAAAATTTGTATCCAGGCGTTGATATTGTTGGAAGATGGCATTCTTTTGATCAAATTCAATATGTCGACTCATTACAATAATTGTTTGCCTCATAAAAAACATTAATATCCCTCTAATGATGGCAAATAAAAGTATGGTAAGACTTGATATAGCAACTAAAGCGGCAAAATCGAAATTATTAGTCTCTACCCAATGAATAAAACTGGCAACTAACCAATCATGAACTGGCTTACTCAATACAGGCTTAGCTCCAGGCAAATGAAGTTGTACTTGATTCACTACGAAACCTGTAATCTGTGGAGCTAAAACAGCAAAATAATTTGCTCCGATTACAAAAATAATACCAATAAAAAATCGACTTCGGTATTTCCAGAAATAAGGATTTATAGCAGAAAGATGTTTCAAATCAGTGGGTTTGGGTCAAAGGTACTATAACAGCGGAATCTTAATAAATGTTTCGAATGCATATTAAATTATTTTGTATTATTAATTTACTACTATCTTAATTTGGGAATAGAAAATGTTAAAAAATAACATGACAAAAATCATATGAGCATGTGCGTAAAATCAATGTTTAGACTATCTTCATTGCACTAACTTCATGCCTTGTAAAAAAGACCTATGGGAGCTGCTTATTTAATCGTTTTAATTGCTGCCGCTATTGCATTTTCTGCTGGCGGTATTTTAATTGCTAAGATTTTTGTGAAAGGATCAAAAAACCCACAAAAAGGTCAGGCATATGAATGTGGAATTCCGACAGTTGGTTCACCCTGGAATCAGTTTAATGTAGGATATTATCTTTTTGCCTTAATATTTTTAATTTTCGATGTGGAATTGGTCTTTATGTATCCTTGGGCAGTAGTTGTTAAACAAGTAGGCATGCCAGCACTATTTGAGATCATTATTTTCTTTTTCATTTTATTTATGGGATTTCTATACGCACATAAAAAAGGTGCATTAAAATGGATATAAAATATTTCAATTTTTAAAATCGCTATTTACCTATATGATTTCAACAGAAAATACAACAACAAACGAATTTCCAGGCCATATAGAAGAAGTACCTGGTGGAGGCATTGTTCTAAGTAAGCTGGATGAGCTTGTAAATTGGGCTAGGTCAAATTCTTTATGGCCATTAACTTTTGCTACTAGTTGCTGTGGAATTGAATATATGCAAGTAGCAGGGCCGAAATACGACTTTTCAAGGTTTGGATTTGAAGTTGCTCGTGCAACACCCAGACAGGCAGATGTGATAATTATTGCCGGTACTATTGTTAATAAAATGGCACCTGTTTTGAAAAGATTATACGATCAAATGGCGGATCCAAAATATGTAATTGCCATGGGGGCTTGCGCGATAAGTGGAGGCCCTTTTTTTTATAATACTTATTCAGTTGTAAAAGGAGCTGATCATGTAATTCCTGTTGATGTATATATTCCTGGATGCCCTCCCCGACCAGAAGCATTGATACATGCGCTGATTACTTTACAGGATAAAATAAAAATGGGAATGACCCGAGAACAAATGAAATCGGGTTTATAAAATTATCATACTATTTAATAATTGACTTCAATTATGTCAAACGAGGAATTAAAAACAATCATCAGCGAAATATTACCCAATGCTAGTTTTGAAGAAACTGGTGAATGGTTGAATATCGGATTAGAAGCTGCAGATTGGATAGAGTCTGCCAATAAATTAAGGAATTTCGAATCAATGCCTTTTAATTTTTTATTCTGTTTAACCTGTGTTGATTGGAAAACCCATTTCACGATGGTTTATCATCTTAGGTCGACTACAACTCTCGATAATATTGTAGTAAAAGTAAAATTAGATAGAGAAAAACCAGAAATAATAACAGTTAGCGACATATGGCGAGGTGCGGAATTGTTTGAAAGAGAAGTATATGATTTATTCGGTGTGATTTTTCTGGAACACCCGGATTTAAGAAGGCTTTTATTAACAGATGATTGGGTAGGATATCCACTCAGAAAGGATTATGAAGATCCTATTAATATGATTAAACTTTAAGATTGTTTTAGATAGTTGAGAAAAAAGCCAATTATGGCTGTAAAAAAACAAATCAACAAAAATGGTTGAAGAAATAGGTAAAACAGCGGAAGGAGATTTAATAATTAATGTGGGGCCACAACACCCAGCAACGCATGGTGTGTTGCATCTGATAATTACTTTAAATGGTGAGACCATCAAAAAAGTAGAACCACATTTAGGGTATATCCATCGTTCAATTGAAAAAATGTGTGAGAGCCTTACTTATAGACAGTTTATATATACTACCAGTAGAATGGACTATTTGTCTGCACATATCAATAATCATGCATGTGCACTTACTGTTGAAAAAGGCCTGGGGATTGAAATTCCTGCAAGAGCTCAAGTTATACGTGTATTAATGGATGAACTGACACGGATTGCTTCTCATGAATTATGGTGGGGTGCCATGGCTATGGACTTAGGTGCATTTACGCCATTCTTCCACGCATTTAGAGAGCGGGAAACCATCAACGATATCATGGAAGAAACTTGTGGTGCAAGACTTACCATGAACTATATGGTTCCGGGTGGCGTAATGATGGATTTACATCCGAATTTTCAATATAGGGTTAAGAATTTCCTGACTTTGTATAAACGTAAAATTCACGAGTACGATGAATTGGTTACAGGCAATATCATTTTCCAAAATCGTATGAAAGGTGTGGGCGTATTATCTAAAGAAGCAGCTATTAGTTTTGGAGTAACGGGTCCTGCAGCAAGAGGTAGCGGGGTTTCTTGCGATGTTCGAAAATTGTATCCTTATGAAATTTATAATACCCTTGAATTTGATGAAATTTTAGAAACAGAGGGGGATTCATTTGCTCGCTATATGGTTCGGTTAAGAGAGATGAATGAATCCATTAAAATTATCGAACAATTAATTGACAATATCCCTGAGGGAGATTTTCAAGCAAAAACAAAAGCGGTTTTAAAATTACCCAAAGGTGAATTCTATCAAAGAGTAGAAACTGCAAGAGGTGAATTAGGAGTTTATATTGTTAGTGAAGGAGGGACAACTCCTTACAGAATTAAATTCCGCTCACCAGGATTTTCCAATCTTTCTTGTTTAGATCATATCACAAGAGGAGGAAAAATTGGAGACTTAATTGCATCGATGGGAACATTGGATTTAGTGATACCTGATATTGACCGTTAATAAAACTATTTTGTTACTTAAGACAACATCAATAAATGTTTAGTTTAGAAAGTTTAACAACACTCGTTCAGGATTGGTTAAATAAAACCTTTCCACCAACATGGGCACTATTAATTGAATTCGTAATAGTAGGAATATTAGCAATTGCATTATTCGCAGCACTAGGATTGGTATTGGTAATTATGGAAAGGAAAGTGGCCGCTTGGATTCAAATACGTTTAGGGCCAAATCGTGTTGGGCCATTAGGCATATTACAAAGTACAGCCGATACTATTAAGCTGATTATGAAAGAAGGACTTACGCCTGATGGGGCTGATAAGTTTCTATTTAATCTTGCTCCTTTTATAGTGATGATAGTATCCATGTTAATTTTGGCACCAATTGGTTTTGCTAAGGGATTTCATATTTGGGATATAAATATTGGGGTTTTATATGTTTCAGCAATTTCATCTGTATCCGTTATTGGAATATTAATGGCAGGATGGGCAAGCAATAATAAATACTCATTATTAGGTGCTATGAGAAGTGGGGCACAGATGGTGAGTTATGAATTATCTGTTGGATTATCGGTTCTATCAATTATTGTTTTAACAGGTAGTTTGAATATTAACGACATTGTACTTTCACAACAAAATGGATGGTGGTTATTTAAAGCTCATATTCCTGCAATCATTTCTTTTGTCATATTTATTATAGCAATAACAGCTGAAACTAACAGAGCTCCATTTGATTTGTCTGAAGCAGAGTCTGAATTAACTGCAGGATTCCATACAGAATATTCAGGAATGAAATTTGCTTTATTCTTTTTATCTGAATACATCAATATATTTATTGTTTGCGCCATTGGAGCTACCTTATTCTTGGGTGGATGGATGCCTTTTCATATAGGCAATTGGGAATCTTTCAATCATATCATGGATTATATTCCATCATTCATTTGGTTCTTCGGAAAAACATTTTTTATGATCTTTTTAATTATGTGGTTTAGATGGACTTTTCCAAGATTACGTGTTGATCAATTATTGAATTTAGAGTGGAAATATTTGTTGCCGATCAGTATGGTGAATTTGATAGTGATGACTTTGGTAGCAATTAAAGGATGGCATTTTTAAATTGAAATAAAACTGTACGATGTTTATAGTAGATTATGTAAAAGATGTATATGGAGCAATGAAATCATTGCTGGTAGGTATGAATCGAACCGGCTATTATTTTACGCATCATAAAGAAATTATCACAGAAGAGTATCCCGATAACAGGGAGACTCTTTTACTACCAGAGCGTTTCAGAGGTGAAGTTGTAATGACTCATGATGAAAATAATGAACATGCTTGTACAGGTTGTTCTGCCTGTGAATTAGCCTGTCCGAATGGCACCATTAAAATCATTAATAAATTCGATATTAGTCCTGAAGGGAAAAAGAAAAAAGCAATCGACACATTTGTGTATCATCTAGAATTATGCACTATGTGTGGTCTTTGTGTAGAAGCCTGTCCAACAGCAGCAATTAATATGGCAAATACTTTTGAACACAGTGTATTTAATCGTGGCCAATTAACGAAACGATTAAATAAACCCGATTCAAAATTGAAAGCGGGTGTTGAATAAAATAAATATTTAAAGAAATATCAATCATGAGTCCAGCTACCATCATATTTTATATCATTTCAGCTTTTATCCTCGGCACAGGGATATTAGCTGTAACAACCCGGAAAATATTCCGAGCATCGATATGGTTATTGTTTTCGCTAATTGGAATTGCTGCACTATATTTTTGGATGCAGCTAGAATTTTTGGCCGCAGTACAAATTATCGTGTATGTTGGAGGCATTGTAGTTTTAATTATTTTCTCCATTTTTCTTACTATTAAATCTGGAGAAGAAATGCCTAAACCAATACTAATTAGAAGTATTTTTTCTGCCCTAGCTGTTTTGTTCGGAACTAGGTTTGTAGTTAGACTCATTAGTTTATATACTTTCAAACCAATTTCAACTACTGCTTTCAATTTGAGTGTAAATCAAATTGGTACACAGATGTTAGATACAAAGGATTTTGGTTACTTATTACCCTTTGAATTAATTAGTATTTTATTATTGGCTGCAATGATTGGTTGTATTGTCATTGCCCTTAAGTCAAATGATAAAGAAGCCACCACTTTTCAAAACTCTATTCAATAGTAAGTCATGAGTGAAGTTCCATTAACGCATATTCTTTTTTTAAGTACCTGTCTGTTTTTTATAGGCATTTATGGTCTTTTTACTAGAAGAAATATGATTACTATGTTGATGTCAATTGAGCTGATGTTAAACAGTGTAAACATCAACTTTGTAGCATTCAACAAATACTTATATCCAGAAAAACTTGATGGTATTTTCTTTACCATTTTTGTGATAACTATCGCTGCGGCAGAAGCAGCTGTTGCTATAGCTATCATTATTAATTTGTACAGAAGTCACCATTCAATTGATGTAGAAGACGCAACAGAAATGAAATATTAAATAAAAGAATTCATCTATAACAATAAATGTTAACATGAGTCATCCAATTTATATAGCTTTAATTCCCATCATTCCATTAGCCTGTTTTTTTGTACTGGGATTATTTGGCAGAAAATATTTTACAAATTCTGCAGGAATTATTGGAACACTGGGATTATTAAGCTCTACTCTTTTATCCTTAGTTACTGCTTACGAATACTTTTTTGTAAGTGGAAAAATCAATGGTGTTTATCAAAAAATAGAAGTCGTTAAATATACCTGGCTAGAATTCAGTAAAGGGATATCTATTGATATGGGTATTTTAATTGATCCCATTACGGTAATGATGTTAGTGGTTGTGAGCTTTGTTTCATTAATGGTTCATTTATTTAGTCTAGGGTATATGAAAGGCGAAACTCGATTTGCCACTTATTATGCCTTCCTAGCATTATTTACATTTTCTATGTTAGGTCTTGTTTTATCATCTAATATTTTTCAGATCTATTTATTTTGGGAATTAGTAGGTGTATCTTCTTTTTTATTAATTGGTTTCTATTTCGAAAAACCAAGTGCAGTTGCAGCTTCAAAAAAAGCATTTATTGTAACCCGTTTTGCCGATCTTGGATTCTTAATTGGTATACTTATTTTGTCTTTCTATTCTCACACTTTGGATTTTGGAGTACTCATAGAAAGATTAACATCAACTGGCTCTACATTTCTTATAACTATTAATGCCGCATCATTTCTGGGGGTTTCCGCACTAACATGGGGATTATTATTAGTGTTCATTGGCGGGGCCGGTAAATCTGCCATGTTTCCATTACATATCTGGCTACCAGATGCAATGGAAGGTCCTACTCCCGTTTCAGCCTTAATCCACGCGGCTACCATGGTTGTTGCTGGTGTATTTTTAGTAGCCAGATTATTTCCTGTATTTGCAATTTCAAATCCGGAGGCATTACAAGTTGTGATGTATACAGGCGCATTTTCTGCTTTTTTTGCTGCTGTTATTGCTTGTACTCAAACAGATATTAAAAGAGTCTTAGCTTATTCAACCATGTCTCAGATTGGATATATGATGTTTGCATTAGGCGTTTCAAAATATCATGGTGAAGAAGGATTAGGATATATGGGATCGATGTTCCATTTATTTACACACGCTTTTTTCAAATCCTTATTATTCCTTGGAGCCGGTGCTGTTATTCATATGGTCCATAGCAATGAAATGAAGGATATGGGAGGATTAAGAAAGTTGATGCCAATTACACATCTTTGTTTTTTAATTGCCTGTTTGGCAATTGCCGGTATTCCACCTTTCTCTGGGTTCTTTAGTAAAGAGGAAATATTGATGGCTTCCTTTGAATCAAACAAATTAGTATATGCAGTAGCACTTTTAACTTCTGGTCTTACTGCATTTTATATGTTCCGTTTATACTTTTCTATATTTTGGAGTAAAGAAGCAGATACGCATCAAACTCATCATGGAGAAGGAACTTGGACTATGAAAATACCCTTGATTTTATTGGCGATTTTAGCAGTAGTTGCTGGCTTCGCTCCTATTTCAAGTTGGATCACAGCTGATGGAAATCCAATAAAATCAAGTGTTCCAATTAGTTTCTCTGTTTTACCCGTTTCATTAGCTATTGCAGGTATTTTATTAGCCACTAGATTATTCAAAACTTCGAATGAACTGCCGCAAAGAATTGCCATCCAACTTGGCAGTTTTTATACAGCTGCATCTAGGAAATTTTATATTGACGAAGTATACATATTTGTCACAAAGAAAGTTTTGTTCAATTTAATTGGTCGTCCTGCAGCTTGGTTTGATAAAAATATAGTGGATGGACTGATGAACTTATTGGCCAAATTAACGGCCAGTTTATCTGAATTAATTAAAGGATATCAATCAGGCAAAGTGCAAGATTATGCTTTGTATTTCTTTGGAGGAATTGCCGGATTAATTATTGCATTTATTTATCTGTGGAAATAAATTATATCACATGAATCTGACTTTATTTTTATTATTTCCTCTGTTTACAGCTGTAGCAATATTAATTGCACAGAATTCAAAACAGATTCGCACGATCGCATTAGGAGGTTCTTTGCTTCAGTTAGGAATGGCTGTAAAATTATTGTTGGCATATTATAAAGAAAGAGCTGCAGGCAATACTTCACAAATGCTATTTGAATATATTCAAAATTGGTTTACTCCATTAGGTTTACAATATCATATTGGGGTAGATGGCATTTCAATTGCCATGATATTGCTTACAAGTTTTATAGTTGTAGCTGGCATTTTGGTATCCTGGAATATGGAAACGCTTTCTAAAGAGTTTTTCTTTTTGTTAGTACTCTTGAGTTTGGGTGCCTATGGATTCTTTATTTCTTTAGACATCTTTACTATGTTTTTCTTTTTAGAAGTTGCCGTAATTCCTAAATTTCTTTTAATTGGTATTTGGGGCAGTGGGAAGAAAGAATATAGTGCCATGAAATTAGCATTGATGTTAATGGGAGGATCGGCTTTAATCATGGTAGGAATATTTGGAATATATTTCAATTCCCATACCTCAAATGGTGCACATACATTTGATATTCTGTTACTCTCTAAAATGAATATCCCAATAGAGATTCAGAAATTGTTTTTCCCATTTGCCTTTTTAGGTTTTGGAATTTTCACTGCAATCTTTCCTTTTCATACATGGGTACCAGATGGACACGCTTCTGCACCAACTGCAGCTTCTATGTTTTTAGCCGGTATATCTATGAAGCTTGGCGGATATGGCTGTTTAAGGGTAGCAACTTTCTTAATGCCAGATGCAGCTCATGCATATTCATGGGTTATCATACTTCTTGCTACCATTGCAATTATTTATGGAGCTTTTGCTACTATGATGCAGACTGATTTAAAATACATCAATGCCTATTCTTCTGTGAGTCATTGTGGTTTTGTTTTACTTGGAATTGGCATGCTCACACATACTTCTATTACTGGAGCAGTAATGCAAATGGTATCTCACGGATTAATGACAGCCCTCTTCTTCGCAGCAATTGGAATGATTTACAGTAGAACCCATACAAGAATGGTTGCACAATTGGGAGGATTGCTTAAGATCATGCCTTTTATTTCGACTGTTTTTGTAATAGCAGGCCTTAGTTCTTTAGGCTTACCCGGGTTTAGTGGATTTGTATCTGAGATGACAATATTTATGGGATCCTGGCAGAATCCAGATAAAATGTATCGATTAGCAACGATTCTTGCTTGTGCCTCAATTGTTGTTACAGCTGTATATATTTTAAGAGCAGCTGGAAAAACTATAATGGGGCCAATCACAAATCAATCATATGAAAAATTAAGTGATGCAAGTTGGAACGAAAAATTTGCTGCAGTTGTTTTAATAAGTGGAATTCTTATTGTGGGTATCGCTCCTTTTTGGCTTATTAACTTAATAGAACCTGGCACTGAAATAATTATCAATAAACTCGGGGCAGTTATTAGTCATTAATAATTGCTTTATGAAAATATGAAACTTACATTATGTTGAACGAATACTTACAAGTACTAAAGTTTGAGTGGATGCTTATCGCCATCATCTTTATTTTGCTTTTTATAAAAGTAGGATCAAAGGAATGGAAAAATGAAACACTTCTCTATAGCATTAATTTTTTATTATTGGCAAACCTGATTGTAGGTTTCTTCTACAACTTACCTGGAAGTTTGTTCAATGGAATGTTTCATTCTAACGATCTGATTTTTTTGCAGAAAAGTATTTTGAATTTAGGCGTTTACCTAATATCATTAATTGCATATCCTTGGCTTAAAGAACATAAGCATTTACTGGAGTTTTATATTCTTTTATTATCTACGTTATTAGGAATGTTTTTTATGATTTCAAGTGGCAACTTATTAATATTTTATTTAGGTCTTGAATTATCCACTATTCCATTAGCCGCTTTAGCAAATTTTGATTTAGAAAAAAGAAAGTCTTCTGAAGCTGCCATGAAAATGATTATTTCATCTGCTTTTTCATCTGCGTTAATGCTTTTTGGCATCTCTTTACTTTACGGAGTTACTGGAAGTTTATTTTTTAATGAGATCGCTCTTTTAATACATGGTGGCCCCATGGAAATTTTTATATTCATTTTAATATTGGGTGGATTTAGTTTTAAAATGTCTGTAGTACCTTTTCATTTATGGACAGCTGATGTATATGAAGGTGCTCCTGTTGCAGTGACTGCTTATCTATCAGTAATTTCAAAATCTGCTATCTTGTTCATTTTTATGACAGTTATGTTTACTGTTTTCAGAAACCTGGAACCACAATGGTATTTCATGATCTTCTTAATGAGTGTTCTTACCATTTTAATAGGAAACCTATTTGCAATTCGTCAGGATAATATGAAAAGATTTCTTGCTTTTTCCTCTATTGCGCAAGTGGGTTTTATTTTAATAGGTCTTTCTGGTGTATCAAAAATGGGAATGGCTTCAGTGATATACTTTCTGTTGATTTATCTATTTTCAAACATTGCGGCGTTTGGAGTTATTTCAATAGTATCAGCAAGTACAGGAAAAGAAAACGTATCTGATTTCAAAGGATTTTATAAAACCAATCCATTTCTTTCTTGGGTAATGGCAATAGCTTTGTTTTCATTGGCTGGTGTACCTCCTACGGCTGGATTCTTTGGTAAATTTTTCCTCATCATGGCAGGTGCTGAAAGGGGTAATTATGTTTGGATAACTTTTGCAGCTTTAAACATGATTATATCCTTCTATTACTATTTACGAGTAGTGAAAACTATGTTCATGGATGAAAACGAAAATCCAATTCAGAAAATCTTAGTTCCTGCCTTACCAAAATTAGCTATGATGATCTGTTTATTAGGAATCATTTGTACAGGTTTCTTAAGTTGGATTTACGAAACTATTTATAACCTTTGCAATTTTTAAAATCATTCAATATCCAAGTGTTATGGCTATCAATACAAATCATCTTTTAGAAGAACTGGATGGAGTTAGGTGCATAGTAGTAGAAAAGAATTTAACACCCGAAAGAGTTGCATTCTTGAAACCATTATTGGAATATAATCATTTAACCGTTGTAGTTGTTCCGTCAGCACCTGCGAAAGTTGCTGCTCCAGCACAAGTAACAGAAGTAGAAATTGTAACAGCAGTACCGGAAATAGAAACTCCAAAAACATATACAATGGGTGTAACTAACATGTTATACAATCCCATCAATGCGGTATTTGGCAGATTATTAAAAACACCTGATGGTCATATCGTAACTCCTGCTTTTTGGCAACAAAAGGAATCTGTATCTCATGATGAAATTCCATATTACGAAAGATAAGACTAGATTATAGCACTTACAATTCCTAATCTCAACAAAGATTTCCCACGTTTATCAAATTGGAAATTTTGGTTGGGATTATTTATTTAATTTGAGTACTTGTAAAAGTTAACTCATGAAAAAAATAATCGTTTTTACCCTTTTATTACTTTCCCTAACAATGATTCAAGCTCAGTTGAAATACCCTTCTACCAAAAAAGTAGATCAAATTGATGATTATCACGGAACGAAAGTTGCCGATCCCTATAGATGGCTAGAAGATGATAATAGTGCCGACACAAAAGCCTGGGTTACTGCAGAAAATTCGGTAACATTTGATTACTTATCAAAAATCCCTTACCGTAATGGCTTTAAAAAACGCATAGAAGAATTAAGTAACTATGCCAAGTTTTCTAGCCCTCAGAAAAAAGGGGAATGGTTTTATTTTTATAAAAATGATGGACTTCAAAACCAATCAGTATTATACCGACAAAAAGGTTTAAATGGACAACCTGAGTTAGTACTTGATCCTAATCAACTAACAAAAGAAGGTACTACTCGTTTAATAGGATTTGTATTAGATAAGCAAGGGCGTTATGCAGCTTGGGGCATTTCTAAAGGAGGAAGTGATTGGCAGGAATATTATGTGAGAGACATGCAAAACGGAAATGATTTAACTGACACAATTAGTTGGGTAAAGGTTTCAGGAATTGCTTGGCAAGGAAATGGTTTTTATTATAGCAGATATCCAGCAACTGCAAAAGGAAAAGAATTATCTACTAAAAACGAAAATCATCAAGTTTGGTATCATACTGTTGGTACCAAACAAACTACAGATCGATTAATTTATGAGGATCCAAAAAATCTTCAACGTTTTCATACTATTTCCACTTCTGATGATGAGCGATTTGCATACTTAGTAATTTCAGACCGAGGTAAGGGATTGGATGGAAATGCTTTATGGGTAAGCGATAACCAAGCTTCGGATAAATCATTCAAGCCAATTGTAGCAGAGCCAAGTAACTTTAATTATAATGTGATAGAAAATATTGGTAATGATTTATTTATTGAGACCAATGATGCTGCTCAAAATGGTAAATTAATAAAAGTATCTATTTATCATCCTGAAAAGAACAACTGGAAAACAATACTTCCTGAAAAACCAGAGCCTTTAACAAGTGTTTCAAGTGTTGGCGGAAAATTGTTTGCGAATTATTTGAAAGATGTTACCAGTAGAATTTACAGTTATGATTTTGAAGGAAAATCACAATCGGAAGTTAAACTGCCCTCTCTAGGTAATGCTGGAGGTTTTGGTGGTGAACAAACTGATCAATTTACTTTTTACAGTTTCTCAACTTTCAATTATCCTTCCACAATTTTTAAATACGATATTAGTTCTGGGAAAAGTACAGTTTTTCAAAAACCAATTTTAGCATTTAATCCCTCCGATTATACCGTAGAGCAAGTTTTCTATCCAAGCAAGGATAAGACTATGATTCCTATGTTTATTGTTTATAAAACCGGTTTGAAAAAAGATGGAAAAAATCCAACCATCTTATATGGTTATGGTGGATTTAATATTAGCTCTACTCCTTCATTTAGTGCTGCATTAATTCCATGGTTGGAACAAGGCGGTGTTTATGCATTAGCAAATATTCGAGGTGGTGCAGAATATGGTGAAAAATGGCATGAGGCTGGAATGAAACTCAAAAAGCAAAATGTATTTGATGATTTCATTGCTGCAGGCGAATATTTGAACAGTAAAAAATATTCTTCAAAAGATTACTTAGCCATACGTGGTGGCAGTAATGGAGGTTTGCTGGTAGGTGCAGTTATGAATCAAAGACCTGATTTAATTAAAGTATGTATTGCTCAAGTTGGAGTGATGGATATGTTGCGTTTCCAAAAATTTACAATCGGATGGAATTGGATTGCTGATTATGGCAGTAGTGATAATAAAGCTGAATTTGAATCGCAATATAAATACTCCCCATTGCATAATATTAAAGCAGGAATTCCATATCCAGCTACTTTAATAACTACTGCGGATCACGATGATCGTGTTGTTCCTGCACACAGTTTTAAATATGCGGCTACCCTGCAGGAAAAAAATGCAAGCAACAATCCAATTCTCATAAGAATTGATACCAATTCCGGACACGGGGCGAGTAATACAGCTAAGAATATTGAAACGATGGCTGATATCTATTCTTTTATCTTATTTAACATGGGTTTTACACCAAAATTTTAGTACAGTTAACTGCTTAATTAATTTTTACAAACTAAACCTCATTAAAATAAATTACGCTTATAAAAGTCTTTAAACTTTGGCATTCTTTTTCTAAATGATGTTTGAGGCGGATTCAAGATGAACATTAAAATGCCAAAACATAAAATAAATAGATAAATTTGTTGTGTAATCATATTAATTTTTTTATGATGAATTTTAATCATCATAAAAGTCTTAAATATGATTATTAATTATAATTCAATTTAGTTTGTATTTATTCTAAGAAATGCTTGGCTTACAGTTATTAGCAGTTTAAAGTTTTGAAGTTTATTGGCAATACTTTTTTTTAATCACTAAAGCCTCAGTATCACCTAATTCGATAGCCTTACTTAGGTCTATACATCCAGTGATATCTCCCATTTTAATTTTAGTATTACCACGATTGTGATAATATATGGCAATATTGGGATTCAATTCTAATGCTTTTGTATAATCAAAAATTGCACCACTGAAATCTTTAAGAGATTCTTTACAAACACCTCTAATATTATACGATTTTGCATAATTGGGGTCTAGTGATATAGCTTTATTTAAATCAGAGATTCCGTCCACATAATATTCGAGTTTAGCATTACAAACTCCTCTATTATAATAATAAAAACCCTCATTAGGATTGAGTGTGATTGCTTTTGTATAATCATTTATTGCATTCTTATACTCAAAAAGTTCAGTTTCACAATCTCCCCGATTGTTATAATAAATGGCTTCATTGGGATTTAAATCAATTGCTCTATTAAAGTCAGGCAATGATCCTTTAAAATCCAGGAGTTTATATTTACTAGTTGCTCGATTATTGAATGCATTGGCATTATTAGCATTCAATTCAATTACTTTAGTGTAATCAGCTATTGAACCAACATAATTTTCTAATTTTGCTTTACAAACACCTCTATAATAATAAGCTCTTGAATCATCATTATTCAGTTCTATTGCTTTAGTATAATCAGCTATCGCTCCTTTAAAGTCATTTATTTCTTCTTTACTTACGGCTCTATTATAATAGGCACTATCAAAATCAGCCCTTAATGCTATGGCTTTTGAACAATCGGCTATAGCTCCAGTATAGTCTTTTATTTGGCCTTTAGTAGTTGCTCGATTATTAAAAGCATTGGCGTCGTTTGGATTCAGCTCAATTGCTTTATTATAATCTAATATGGCTCCTATATAATCAGCAAGTTTAGCCTTGCACACTGCTCTATTATAATAATTTTCTGAGCGATATGGATTAATGTCAATTGCTTTAGTAAAATCTGTTATAGCTCCTTTGTAGTCTTGCATCTTCTCTTTATTAAGTGCTATATTGAATAAAGCATCTTTAGATTGGCCAAAAGATAAGATTGTAAAAAATAGTAACT
>Ga0208106_1000080_pt1 | contig 39910 bp, 29 predicted proteins | sample CryBogCBE25Jul08_FD_184577 | JGI IMG/M metagenome (GOLD analysis project Ga0208106, IMG submission 184577) | Freshwater microbial communities from Crystal Bog, Wisconsin, USA - CBE25Jul08 (SPAdes) | ecosystem: Environmental > Aquatic > Freshwater > Lake | place: Crystal Bog, Wisconsin, USA...
ACCCATTCAGGTTTGTAGCTTATTTTCCATTTCCCATTTTGAAATCCTTCTACAAAAGCTCCAAAAATATTAGCCCCATCTTTATCCCCATAAAAAAACAACTGCATGACTACTCTGCCCAAACTATCCTGCAATCTTTTTAAAGGCATAGAGTATACGGGAGCAATACCAAATTTTGTAGCTAAATCGATATGATTCGCAGTATCGATCGATAAAAATAAATCCTGCATCAACTGATAAATTTTAATGCCCCTGCTGTTTTTAGATTCATTATTTCTGTTCAACTCTTTTTGAACTTCTTGTAAAATAAGTGTTCGTAAAGAAGGTTGATAAATACTTGCATAGGAATCTGCCACATCCACAGCATCTTCTAAATTATTACTATGCTCTAATCCATCCACAAAACTCTTCATTCGTTTTACAGAAGAAACCGAATCCATTTTTTTTAATAGATCATCAAGTGTATTATAAGTAGCGCAAATTTTTATAAATTTTTTAAAATAATCATCATTCACCGAAAGCATTAAACTATCGGAGTTTGGATGAAGCATGTTTTGAAAAATTCTAGGATAAACTCCACTTACAAAACTAGAAGTATACATTTCCTGCTCCCCCATGACTGCTAAATAATACAGCTCTTGCACATTTAATGAATCCAACTTTTTGAAACGTATTTTAAGATCCTTTATTTCATGTAATCCATTGATCTCATTGATATATAATTCTATCGCCTTCGACTTTAATTTAGCAGTAAGTACATCTACCATAAGTACCGTATCACCAAGCTGTAACCGTTTTATATATTCGATCCTAGTAGAAACTAAAAGCCTGAAATATCTTTCTTCGTTCAGGTTATTTAGTATAGTTGTTATAGAATCTAACGAAATCGTTCCATGATATAATTTATCCAAAAAAGGAAAATACATTCTTCCTGTTTTTGTCTGAGATAGTTGTCCTATCAGTTTAACAAGTGGGTGAATATTTGATTGAATTTTTTTTCCTAGTTCATTTGGAGCCGCGGCATAATTATATAATTTTTCCGGATCATAAAATGCTGCTTTAATTATCAAAGTATCTGCAAATTCATTATCTACTTTTTTAGTCAAAGCAGTAAGTATATATTCAGGATGTTGCTGACAATATTTCCAAACAATCAGGTCCTTTGATTTATTTATTCCAGTATTGTGTTGTAATCCAAAATTATTCACTAACAAATTACAAATCGCCAAATCATTCTCTGAGAATACCGGGTAAACAGACTGATTAGCCATCTCTAATTGCATGGCAATACTGTATGCTTTTAATGTAGGGATAAGTTTTGTAAGCGTAATCTGTTGTAGCTGGAAAGCATCAATAAAAGAGGTTAAAAGTTCATTACAACTCCTCAGCCATTTATACTTATCGTTTTGGCTGATTAGGGTATCAATCTCAATCCCCATTCGAATAGATTGAATCATACTATCTGCCACAATTTTATTCGGATTTTCTATACGATTCGAAGGGAGATAGAAAGCATCGATCTTTTTAAGCGACTCCATAATATACTCATGGTGCAATTGCCTCATGGCCGGAATAGGGGGAAATACCTTATTTGACTGACCTAACAGGGTAACTGTGGAAAATAGGGCTAACAATATAAGATGTAGTTGCTTCATGTCTCGGAATGATTCAAAAATACTATCATTTCGAGTTAAAAATTCAAGAATGAGCAATTACAGTTAACAATAACATAATAGTGAGAAAAGGCTGAATTGCCAAACATTAAAATTAAATTTGTGTAAATTAACTGTTAAGATGGAAGGCAAAGCTAAAAGGATTTTGATTGTAGACGATGAACCGGATATTCTAGAAATCATCAGTTATAACCTTTTAAAAGAGGGTTACGAGATATATACAGCTAAGGATGGCAATGAAGCAATTGAAAGGGCCAAACAGCTCAACCCCGATTTAATTATTCTAGACATTATGATGCCTAAAAAAACTGGCATCGAAGTTTGCAATATCCTGCGAACACAAACAATGTTTCAACAAACAATGATTATTTTCTTAACTGCGTTAAGTGATGAAGCCTCTCAGATCAAAGGTTTAGAATCAGGTGCAGATGATTATGTAAATAAACCAATTAGCCCGAAGGTATTGGTGAGTCGGGTGAATGCATTGTTTAGAAGAATGAATTCACAACCTAATGAAAGTAAAACTCTCTCAATTGGAAATATCAATATCGATCCTGTAAAATTTATGGTCACTATTGATAATGTTGATGTGGTTTTGGCAAAAAAAGAATTTGAATTAATATATTTATTGGCATCCCGCCCAGGAAGGGTATTTCTAAGAAACGAAATCTTATCACAAGTTTGGGGAAACGATGTAATTGTAGGCGACCGAACCATCGATGTACATATCAGAAAAATCAGGCAGAAAATGGGAATCGACTGTATCACCACTGTTAAAGGGGTTGGGTATAAGTTTGATAACTAGAACTTTGACAAAGTACATAATGCTGTTTAACTTAGCATCTGCTGACTTAAAAATAAGAATAGCAAAATCCTAATGCTCAATCCTAAGAATCTTAGTCCTAAACAGTTATCAGCATTTACTTCATTGGTACTGACCGTCCCGATATCATTGGGTTTCGGGCTTGTTAGTTCGAATTGGACTATCACTTTAATAGCCTTCCTCATCACTTTTTTAGGAACTTATCTTTTATTTCAATTTGTACTGGAATGGTTTATCTATCGTAAGATAAAACTGATATATAAGTTCATTTATCAAACCAAAGCCAATAAAAGGGAGGAGACATATTACAAGTATATCCTTCCACAAAAAAGTATCGATGAAGTTAGAGAAGATGTAGAAAAATGGGCAGAGCAACGTAAAGCGGAAATAGAACTTTTAAAAACAAATGAAGCCTATCGTAAAGAGTTTTTACAAAACCTTTCGCACGAATTCAAAACACCCATCTTCGCTATACAAGGTTATGTTGATACATTACTAGATGGCGCTATCGACAATCCTGAAGTGAACCGTCGTTTTTTAGAAAATGCTGCAAAGAATGTAGAACGTATGGTGAATTTGGCAGAAGACTTAGACGAGATCACAAGATTAGAAAGTGGTGAGCAGCCTTTATACCCTGAGCTTTTCGTAATTCAAGACCTAATCAGAGAAGCAAATGAGAGTTTATCTATAAAAACTAGCAAGAAAAATATTAAGTCCACCATAAAAAAAGGTTGTGAAGCTCCTGTAACTGTTTATGCAGATAAAGAGAAGATTCGACAAGTGGTGATGAACCTCTTAGAGAATGCAACTAAGTACGGAAAGCAAGATGGAAGTATTGTAGCAAGTATTTATAGAACTGATGGGCGTTTAGTATTAATTGAGTTTAGTGATGATGGTATCGGCATCAGTGAAGATCATCTGCCAAGAATATTTGAACGTTTTTACAGAACGGATCGAGGTAGAAGCCGAGATATTGGTGGTACTGGTCTAGGGTTAGCTATCTGTAAACATATTATCGAAGCCCATGGTCAAACTATGCATGTAAGAAGCAAATTAGACATAGGTACCAGCATCGGATTTACCTTGGATGAACGAACTTCGATTAATTAAATTGATAATCAATTATCTTTATATTTGATATACTGTTTATATTATCTATTTGTTAACAAATCGTCTCTGTTTCATATCTTCGACAACATTGTAAATTCTGCCTTAAATTTTTAGCTATGGGTATCAATTCGATTGGAAAGTTTTTCATGCCAAAGAATGTAATTTTTTATGAACTTTTTGAAGATGTTGCAAGAAAAGTTCATGAAATGGGTATTAAATTAAAAGAGATGGTAAGTGAGCCAGATGCAGATAAAAGGGTGGGGTATTTAGCTCAAATCGAAGACCTTGAACACAAAAACGACGATAACACACATCGAATCTTTACAGAATTAGGTAGAAATTTTATCACACCATTTGACCGTGAAGATATTCACTATTTAGCTTCTTCATTAGATGATATTGCCGACTATATCTATGCCTGTTCTAAGAAGATTAATTTTTATAATGTAAACCCAAATGACACTGGTATCCAAAAGATGGCGGACCTCATTTTACAAGGAACTATCGAAATTGAAAAAGCCGTTTTCGGATTACGTGATATGAAAAATTTACGTGCCATGACAGAAGCAATGGTAAAAGTAAATAGCATCGAGAATCAAGCAGACGATGTATTTGACATGAGTATTGAAATTTTATTTCAGCAGGAGAATGACTTCAAAGAAGTGATTAAGAAGCGAGAAATTTATCAAGTGATGGAAATTGCAACTGATAAATGTGAAGACGCTGCAAACGTAATCGAATCCATTATCATCAAATACGCGTAAAGCGCAGCTACCATGTTAACCCTACTAATTCTAATCATAGTTTTGGCATTCGTATTTGATTTTATCAATGGATTTCACGACGCCGCAAATAGCATTGCTACCATTGTTTCAACCAAAGTATTAACTCCTTTTCAGGCTGTGATATGGGCCGCATTTTTCAATTTTGCTGCTTACTTTATTTCGAAATATATTTTCAAAGAATTCGGCATTGGTAATACAGTAGCTAAATGGGTGCATCCTGAATTCATCACTTTACAAGTTATCCTAGCAGGAATAATTGCGGCTATTATTTGGAACTTAATTACCTGGTGGTTTGGAATTCCTTCCAGTTCATCACATACACTAATGGGTGGATTCATAGGTGCGGCTTTAGCAAACGCAAAAGGATTCAGTCTGGCTGGTGTGGCTGTTATCAACTATGCAAAAGTAGTTCCAACATTCTTATTCATTTTCTTGGCTCCATTGATTGGCATGTTCATCGCTTTTTTTATAACGATCGGAATTGTGCATCTCTGCAAACGATCGAATCCCTATAAAGCAGAAAATTGGTTCAAACGTTTACAATTAGTCTCTTCTGCCGCTTTTAGTATTGGCCATGGTGGTAATGATGCCCAAAAAGTAATGGGGATTATTGGTGCAGCTATGATTTATTATGAAGGAACAAAGGGCCATCATATGGACTTTAATACTTTTGCCAATCAATACAGCTGGGTACCATTTACCAGTTTTTTTTGTATCGGTTTAGGAACAATGAGTGGTGGTTGGAAAATCGTAAAGACCATGGGAACAAAGATCACCAAAGTAACCCCTTTAGAAGGAGTTGCTGCTGAAACAGCTGGTGCCATTACCTTGTTTTTAACTGAACACTTTAAAATACCAGTATCTACTACACATACTATTACTGGTTCCATCATTGGTGTTGGTGCGACTAAGCGTTTGAGCGCAGTAAGATGGGGGGTAACCATTAATCTATTGTGGGCTTGGATTATCACTATCCCTATTTCAGCATTAATGGCAGCATCCATATTCTATCTTCTGAAATTTATTATCTAAATCATCATTCAGTCTTACTTATTGAATAGTTCAATTTATATTTGATATATAATAATTGAATTATGCAAAAGATTTTGGTTACTGGTGGATGTGGATTTATTGGATCGCATACCATCGTTGATTTATTGAACAACGGTTACGATGTGATATCTATTGATGATAATTCTCGCTCTTCCAACTTTTCAATTAAGGGAATAGAGCAGATCACAGGTAAAAAAATAAAGAACTATAAAGTTGACCTTAAAAATTTCGATGAAACACAGGCCGTGTTTCAAGAGAATACTGATATCGCTGGTGTGATTCATTTTGCCGCTTACAAAGCTGTAGGTGAATCTGTTGGTGCCCCATTATTATACTTCGAAAACAATATATTCTCTTTAGTAAACCTGTTAAAGTGTGTGGAAGAATTTAGCGTACCTAATTTCGTATTCTCTTCTTCTTGCACAGTTTATGGAAACCCAGATACAATACCTGTGACAGAATTGTCTCCCATCAAACAAGCCGAATCGCCCTACGGTTCCACTAAACAAATGGGAGAAGAAATGTTACAGGCATTTACCAAAAACGGTTTATGTAATGTGATTTTATTGCGCTACTTCAATCCTGTTGGCGCCCACCCCACTGCCATATTGGGTGAGCTGCCTATTGGTCGGCCACAAAATTTAGTACCTGCAATTACTCAAACAGCGATTGGTAAATTACCGAAGATGAAAGTTTTTGGTAACGACTACCCTACCCGCGATGGATCATGTGTGCGAGATTATATTCATGTATGCGATATCGCTCATGCTCATACTTTAGCTATTCAATATTTAGAGCAAGGAAAAAATGAATCACACTGCGATGTTTTTAATTTGGGAACTGGTTTAGGCGTAACAGTATTAGAAGCCATCAAAACTTTCGAAGAACAAAGCGGTGTAGCACTCAACTACGAAATCGCAGATCGCCGTCCAGGAGATGTTGTTGCGATCTACGCCAACAACGATGCCGCTGTAAACAAACTAGGCTGGAAGATCGAATACGATTTGAAAGACATGATGCGCACAGCCTGGGCCTGGGAACTAAAAATTAAAGCTGATGAAGAAGCAGCGAAAAATAATTAACAAAGAAGATAAGTGAATAGAGTGGAAAATTAATCGAATAGCAAAAATTGAATACCCGAGGCCTTCCTGTGTTATTCAGTGAGAATTTATTCTTATCTCTTCTCTTCTTTATTTATTGATTCAACATCTTCTCTGCATTCTCAGCCATTTGAAGTGCTTCAATAAAATCTTCGATTTCGCCATTAATAACAGCGTCTAAATTATAAGAAGTTAATCCAATACGATGGTCTGTAACTCTTCCCTGTGGCCAGTTGTAAGTCCTAATCTTTGCACTTCTATCACCTGTACTTACTAAAGTTTTACGCTGACGAGAAATTTCGTCTTCTTGTTTCCGCACCTGTTCTTCATATAATTTAGTACGTAACATGGTCATCGCTTTTTCTCGATTCCCTAGCTGAGAACGTTCGGTCTGACAAACAACAACTACACCTGTAGGAATATGGGTTAAAAATACTTTAGTTTCAACTTTATTTACATTCTGTCCTCCAGCACCCCCACTCCTTGCAGTCTCCATTTTCACATCACTCTCTTTCAACTCAAAATCTACCTCTTCTGCTTCGGGCATTACTGCAACTGTTGCAGCGGAAGTATGCACACGGCCTTGTGTCTCAGTATTTGGAACTCTTTGTACACGGTGAACTCCACTTTCAAATTTCAATGTGCCATATACATCTTCACCAGTCACTTCTACAATTACTTCTTTGTATCCGCCAACGGTTCCTTCGTTCTCTGTTACAATATTTGTTTTCCAACCTTTCTTAGAACAATATCGTAAATACATACCCAATAAATCTCCTGCGAACAAACTTGCTTCGTCACCACCAGTTCCTGCACGAATTTCCAGTATTGCATTTTTATCGTCTTGGGGATCTTTAGGAATCAATAATTTGGTTAAAGCTTTCTCTAATTCGTCTTTTTTAATTTCAAGCTCTGGCATTTCCATTTTTGCCAATTCACGCATATCATCATCAGAGCCATTCAGGCTTTCTTTTGCAAAATCATAATCCGCCAATACCCTTTTATAGGTCTCATATGGCAAAACGATCTTCTCCAAAGATTTGTACTCCTTGCTATAGGCACCGTACTCTTTTTGGTTATTGATAATCTCAGGATTGGTAAGTGCTATACCCACTTGCTCAAACCTGGCTTTGATCGCATCCAATTTATCTAGCATGTCTTCTAAAAATTTTCAGTCTGCGAAGGTAAGGTTTTAGAGCGCAAAATCACTCTCAGGTTTCTTTGAGCGGGTTCGAATTTTCAGTTAATTTCATGGGATACTTATCGTTTATGAGAAAATTCATCATTTTGCTGCTCTGCATCAGTAGCATGGCACCCATAAAGCTATTTGCGCAAGAAGCAGATGTACTCATTATAAATGGAAAAGTACTTGACGGTACTGGAAATTCCTGGTTCTATGCCGACTTAGCTGTAAAAGATGGCAGAATTATCAAGATTGGGACAGTTAAAAATTGGCACTCAACCAGAACTATTGATGCCTCAGGCTTGGTGGTAGCACCTGGTTTTATCGACGTCCATACCCATATTGAAGGGGATGAAAAAAAGAATCCTATAGCCAGCAATTTTATTTACGACGGCGTAACAAGTGTAATTACTGGCAATTGTGGTTTATCGGAAGTTAATATCGGAAAGTATTTTTCAATGATCGATAGCTTAAAATTGAGTATCAATGTGGCAGCTTTAGTAGGACATAATGATGTTCGCAAAGCAGTAATGGGCTCAGCTAATCGCGATCCATCAGAAGCAGAAATGCAACAAATGGAAGCTATTGTAAAAAAAGCAATGGAAGATGGCGCAGTGGGATTATCAACTGGGCTCATTTATATTCCTGGCACTTATTCTAAAACAATTGAAATAGTTCGTTTAGCAAAAGTTGCAGCAGCTTATCATGGAGTTTATGCTAGTCATATGCGCGACGAAGGGGATAGTGTAACTGCGGCAATAGAAGAAGCTTTGCATATTGGAAGAGAAGCAAAAATGCCAGTAGAGATTTCACATTTTAAATTAAGTGGTCAACAAAACTGGGGACGAAGCAAAGAAACAGTGCCCATGATTATTCAAGCTAGGAAAGAAGGATTAGATGTTACCATTGATCAATACCCCTATACCGCAAGTAGTACCTCCTTGAGTACCTTATTACCTGATTGGGTTTTAGCAGACGGTCAAGATTCCATTAAATCTCGCCTCGCTCGTCTAACTATTCGTAAAGAAGTAGCCGCCTACATGATTCAAAAATTACAGAAAAGAAAGCTTAAAAATTTCAGCTATCCGGTTGTCGCCACATTTAAAGCGGATAGTTCGTATAACGGGAAAAGTATTGAGCAAGTGAACTTAATAAAGGGCCGTAAACACAATGCAACTGAGGAAGCAGAGACCATTATTGAAATGATGGAGCTAGGTGGTGCAGCAATGATATTTCATGGCATGAGTGATGAGGATGTAAAAAATATTATGCAATATCCTTTTAATATGTTTGCCAGTGATGCAAGCATTCGTGTTTATGGATCAGGGAATCCACATCCGCGTGGTTACGGAACAAATGCAAGGGTTCTTGGCAAATATGTAAGGGATGAAAAAGTTATTTCATTAGAGGAAGCTATTCGTAGAATGACTTCCCTCCCAGCGCAGAAATTCCAATTAAAAGATCGTGGTTTGTTACGCGAAGGTTTTGCAGCAGATATAGTATTATTTGATCCAAATACTATACAAGATAATTCTACCTACGAAAACCCGCACCAATATTCCAGTGGATTCAAATATATTCTGGTAAATGGAGTTGTAACGGTGGATGATTCAAAACATACCGGTGCACGTGCTGGAACAATTTTAAAACGCAATTAATATAATGAGAAAAATATTATTAGGCCTGCTATTGATAGTAATTGGTCAGTTAGCTTTTTCACAAAGCATTGGCGCGCATCAATTGAAAGCACTTATTGATACTATTACTGCTAATAAATCCTTTAATGGAGTGATACTTTATGCAGAAAACGGACAATCACTTTATGAAGAATCATTTGGTTATAGAACATATGCAGATAAAAAAAAATTAAAAAAAACTGACATCTTCGAACTTGCATCTGTTAGCAAACAATTTTGCGCAACCGTGATCATGCAGTTAAAAGAAAAAGGGTTATTAAAGTATGATGATCTTGTAGAAAAATATCTTGACATACCTTACAAAGGAATTACAATTCGCCATTTGCTAACTCATACAAGTGGCTTGCCCGATTACCAGCAAATCATGGATCAAAACTGGGACAAAAGCAAAGTGGCAAACAACAACGACATCATTGAATACCTGAACAGATACCATCCCCCTCGCTTATTTGAAGCAGGCGAAAAATATACTTATAGCAATACAGGTTATGTTCTTCTTGCCAGTATAGTAGAAAAAATTAGTAGCAGAGATTTTATTGAATATTGTAATGCTGAAATATTTCATAAGTTGGGTATGAAACATACCGCGATACGCACTTTAGAAGAAAAAGAAGCAGTTAAAAATTTTGCGATTGGTCATATGTATGAGAAAGAAAGATCCAGTTTTATTCGAGCAGATTCTTTTCCTTCTTCAAATTATACAATATGGTTAGGAAATCGAAAAGGTCCTGGTAGAATCAGTTCTACTGCACAAGACTTATTAATATGGGATAATGCCATTCGTAATAATCAACTTGTGTCGAAAGAAACTATGAAAGATGCATACACTCCAATGAAACTGCATGATGGAACTTTATCCTATTATGGTTTTGGATTAGAATTGGTATTTAAAAATAAAGTATTGCAAACGGTTTGGCATAATGGCGATAATCCAGGATATAAAACATTGATTATGCGAGACCTTTTGTATAATAGAACCTTGATTATATTAACCAATAATGACGCTCTAGATATGAATGCAGTTATTAAAGCTTGTACAAGAATATTAAATAAAGTATCCTAAATCCAACTGAAGAAATGTTAAAAAAACTATTACTCCTTGCAATGTTCCCAATCGCTGCTCATGCGCAGGATTATAAAAAAATACAAGAGAAAGCAATCTTTGTAGATTCCCATAACGATATCCTTACAGCCTGCATTGAAAAAAATGTGCGCATGGACGATAATTTAAAAGGCAAAACGCAAAGCGATCTCGCTCGATTTAAAGAAGCTGGTGTTGATGTGCAAATATTTTCAGTTTTTTGCGATGGCACTCAACAAAATCCCTATCAATGGGCTAATCGTGAAATGGATACCCTCGATGCAGTAATTAGTCGTAACCCTGATAAAATTACCCTTACAAGAAATTCTGCGGAATTAAATATAGCCCTCAAGCAACACAAATTAGCTGCCATGTTTGGAGTGGAAGGTGGCCACATGATTGAAGGGGACTTGAATAAATTGGATAATATTTATAAAAGAGGTGCCCGCTACATGACACTAACATGGAATAACTCCAGCAATTGGGCAACTTCTGCGATGGATGAAACGCTAAAAAAAGATAGCCTCTCGCATGCACATAAAGGTTTGACAGAATTTGGAAAAGAAGTGGTAAAGCGCATGAATAGTTTGGGTATGATGGTAGACCTTTCACATGTTGGAGAACAAACTTTTTGGGATGCCATTCATACAACTACTAAACCAGTTATCGTTTCTCATAGTAATGCATATGCACTCTGCCCTGCATTTCGAAATTTAAAGGATGATCAAATTTTGGCTGTTAAAAAAAATGGAGGAGTCATAGATCTTAATTTCTATTCAGGATTTGTAGACAGCACATTTAAAATGAAAGAAAATAAGTTTGCATTGAAACATGCGCACGAATTGGATTCACTAAAAAAGCAAGGGATGATACAAGAATATGCATTATCTATATTAGCAGATAAATATGTATCGGAAGTTCAAGATGCCCGCCCGCCATTATCTGCATTAATGGAACACCTAGAATATATTGTAAAGTTGGCAGGTGTAGATCATGTAGGAATTGGTTCTGACTTTGATGGTATTACATCCAGTCCGAAAGGCTTAGATGATGTAACCAATTATGAATTAATCACAAAAGCTTTAATTGAAAAAGGATACAGTAAAAAAGACATATATAAAATTTTAGGGGGGAATATTCTTCGTGTGTTGAAATCAAATGAAAATTAGAAAGTAGTAAAAATGAAGAATGAAAAAAAATAGTATGAAAATGATACATAAAATATTCTTGGCAAGTGCTTTTTTTTGTGTTCAGTTTACTGCTACTGCACAATCTTTCTCAACGGCTGAAATTTTGAAGTGGAAAGAAAAGGCAAACAATTGCACCATCGTTCGCGATAATTGGGGTATCCCACATGTCTACGGCAAATCAGACGCTGATGCTGTATTTGGGTTGTTATACGCTCAATGTGAAGATGATTTTAAACGTGTGGAGATGAACTATGTAGAGAAGCTTGGAAGAATGTCTGAAATAAAAGGTGAATCAGAATTATATAATGATCTGCTTATCCGAATGATCATCGATTCAAGTGATGCCAAAAAAGACTTTGCTACAGCACCAGTTTGGCTTAAAAAATTAATGAATTCGTACGCGGATGGTATTAACTATTATCTATACACACATCCAAAAACTAAACCAGCTTTACTTAAAAGATTCGAACCATGGTTCCCTTTGTTATGGACTGATGGAAGTATTGGTGCTATTGATGTAGCAGATATAACTGTGACTGAATTAAAAAACTTTTATTCTGGTGATCCAGAAATAGCTGTTGCAAAAATCGACAATCAAGATTATGATTTATTTCCAGGCGGTTCCAATGGATTTGCACTAGCGCCATTTAAAACGGTTTCAGGTAATAGCATTTTATATATCAATCCTCATACTACTTATTATTTCCGTCCAGAAGTATCCGTAGAAAGTGAGGAAGGCTTGCATGCTTATGGTGCGGTAACCTGGGGGCAATTTTTTGTTTATCAAGGTTTCAATGAACACTTAGGTTGGATGCATACTTCGAGTTATAGTGATGTGGCTGATAGCTATATCGAAAAAATAAATAGAGTAAATGGAATTCTTCAATACGAATACGATGGGAAACTAATCCCAGTAAAAGAAAAAAATATCAGGATTCAATATTTAATTGATAGTACCATCAATTCAAAAACATTCAAAACATATTATACACATCACGGACCAGTGATGGCACAAAGAGATGGCAATTGGATCTCTGTTAAAGCAAATAATCGGGACATAAAAGGATTGATTCAATCATGGTTAAGAACCAAAGCAAAAAATTATTCAGAATATAAAAAAACACAAGCCATCTTAGCCAATACTTCTAACAATACGGTTTATGCAGATGATCAGGGAAATATTGCCTACTGGCATGGAAATTTCATGCCTAAGCGAGATGAATTATATAACTGGAGTAAACCAGTAGATGGAACAACTATTGCCACAGAATGGAAGGGATTGCACTCATTGGAAGAATTGATTCAAGTAAAAAACCCAAATACTGGTTGGATCCAGAATTGCAACAGTTCCCCTTTTACAGTTTCTGGAAGTAGTAGCCCCAAAAAAGCAGATTTTCCAAAATACATGGCTCCGAATGGTGATAATTTTAGAGGTGTGAATGCAGTGAGTTTGTTTAAAAATAATGGAGCTTTTACACTAGACAAAATTATAGCAACAGCATACAATAAACATTTACCTGCATTTGACGAGCTAATGCCTGCTTTAATCAAAGCCTATAAAGAAAATAAATCTAATCCAGCTTATACAGCTCTTTTAGAACCCCTGCAACTTTTAGCAAATTGGGACAGAAATGTGTCTGAAACATCTATTGCTACTACTTTAGCCATTGAATGGGCACAGAAATTATGGCCAACTATTTTAAAAGGGATGGATGAAGACGATGAATCTGATCAGGTAGACAAAACCATTCATTTTGCCAATACTGCAGATGCAAAAATTTTATTAGATCCACTATTAATTGTGATGACAGATCTAGAAAAAAAGTTTGGTTCTTGGAAACAAGCTTGGGGAAATGTTAATCGCTTTCAAAGACTTACTGGAAATATCACGGAAGTTTTCGACGATTCAAAACCCAGCATCCCTGTTGGTCTTGCCGCTTCTACTTGGGGGTGCCTTCCTTCTTTTACAAGTAAGTCGTTCAATGGAACTAATCGCCGTTATGGATACAATGGAAACAGTTTTATTTGTGCGGTGGAATTTGGCAAAAAAATAAAAGCAAAATCATTACTCGCGGGTGGTGAAAGTGGAGACTCCACCTCAAAACACTTTACCGATCAAGCAAAAATGTTTACGAATGGAGCGTTTAAAGATGTGTTTTTTTATAAAGAAGATGTATTAAATCATGCTGAGAAAACGTATCATCCAGGAGATGCTCCCACAGTGCAAGCGCTAAAGCCTGAATAAATTTATATATCATTTGCCCCACCTTAAAGGGCGGAGTTAACGAATATCTTCTACTAGTAATGTTAACCCTAGGTTCAGCCTAGGGGATGTAATGCATGATGATATTGGGCTTTAGCACTTGAGCACCAGGCTAGTTGAGTTTGATATGGTACTCTTGTATAAGCGGATCTTTCTCAGGAGATAAAGTAAAGGTCACCCGAACAGATCCGTTGGTTGTTTTGATATCGAAGTATCCACGTAATTGATTCTCAGGAACTACTTCTCCTATAGAAACAACTTTCCCTGCTTTCTCAAATATACTATGCGCTTCTGCTTGCATTTTGTCTACAAAATAATCCATGAAAAAATTCATAGCAAAAATACCGCTCTTTTGAGCACCCATAAAATCGGGCAATAATTTTACTAATTGATCTCTGCGTTGTGTGAGTATTTTAGAAGCTGGTAATTGGCGAGGTTGAATTCCTGTTAATCGTACTAAAGTATCAAGCACCATCGTATTAGCTAATGAAGTAGGAGCATAAGTTGCATTTGCAAAAAACATCACACCTATCCCATAATCCGGAAGGATCTGCCAGTTACTACCAAAACCTGGTAGGCCTCCAGTATGCCCCACTGTTTCACGACCTTCTCCATCTCTGCTCCAACGCAATCCATAGGCATATGCTGTAGCTAAAGGAGAAGGGCGTCCACTTGGATATTTATAATTTGCATTCAAACCAGAAAGACGCCATGGCTGATGCATTTCACGGATAGAACTTCTTTTAATGATCCCATCTTCAGGGTCATTTCTAGCTGGCCATGCTTGTTCATGCAAGGCCAAATATTTAGCGAATGATTCAATTGATACAATCATACCTCCCATTGCACCATAAATTCCATCATGCAACATTGGTTGTTCTACATAAGTTTCATTCAACCAACGGTATCCTTTTGCTAATAAATTCGCTGGAACTTTACTGTATTCCCATGCAGCATCAGTCATGCCCAAAGGCTTCCAAATATGTTTGGCGATATAATCGCTGTAATGCGAAAATGATTGTTGCTTTATGATCATACCCAACATGGCAAAACCCATATTACTATATTCATAAGCAACTCCCGGAACATTCGAAAAGCTCACACCTTTTTCGATAAAATCTTGAAAATCATCTTCTGTAACAGCCAACTGGCGGTCACCCCAGGGATTGTCTTCAGGAAAACCTGCTGAATGAGTAAGCAAATGTCGTACGGTAATTTGAGGTGCATCAGAAGTTAATTGCTGCCCCTTCATTTCAGGAATATAGGTTTTAACTGGCTCGTCTAATTTCACTTTGCCTTCATCACGCAATTTTAAAATAGCCATTGCAGTGAAACTCTTACTCATTGAGGCAATTCGAAACATCGACTTAGGTGTTGCCTTAATTTTATTTGGAATATCTATATACCCACCTGCACTTGCATACACTAATTTTCCATCTAGTACAATGCCAAATGAATAACCTGGAATATGGTTTTTTTCGGCGAAGTCTTTATACAAACTTTCTACTAATGGATATAATGCAGCAATTTTTTTCTCGCGCGAGCTATCTGTAAATTTTGCAGGAGCATATTCTTTCAGTTGTGCCTTTACAAAATTGTTACTCGTTATTGCAAAAAAGCAAAAGAATAAAAAGATGGATTTGATGTTGTTGCGTGGGTACATAAATTTTATTTAATCTGTCATGATTTAGTATGCAAATAATTTTTCGATGCAGGCACTTAACCTACTTTTTGCCATATAATTTCTTTCCAATTCCATATTGAAAGGAATAGGTGTATCTAATGATGCACAACGTATCACAGGTGCATCTAATAATTCGAAACAATGCTCGCTAATCCATGCACTGATTTCTGCTCCAAAGCCTCCGGTTAAATTATCTTCATGCAATACCAACACTTTTCCAGTTGCAATAACTGCTTCTTTAATGGACTTATAATCTAATGGAACCAAGCTACGCAAATCAACAATATTTATATCGATGGAAGGATTTTTTTCCTGATATTCAACAGCCCAGTGCACTGCAGCGCCATAAGTAATAATACTCAGATCTTTTCCAGTTTTTACTGTTTTTGCTTTCCCAATTTCGATGGTATAATAATCAGATGGTACCGGGCCATTGATACTTCTATACAGACCTTTGTGTTCAAAAAACAATACAGGATTGGGATCATTAATCGCGGCGATTAATAATCCTTTCGCATCTGCAGGTGAAGATGGATACAGTACTTTCAATCCTGCCACATGAGTAAACCATGCCTCATTTGTTTGTGAATGAAAAGGACCAGCACCTACACCTCCGCCAGAAGGCATACGAATAACAGTATTGGCGTTTTGTCCCCAGCGATAATAAATCTTCGCCAAATTATTCACGATCTGATTAAATCCAACCGTTACAAAATCCCCGAATTGCATTTCCATCACCGACTTAAATCCTTTCAAACTCAATCCTAATGTAGCTCCTACAATGGCGCTCTCGCAAAGTGGAGTATTGCGTACGCGTGCTTTTCCGAATTTTTCTACAAAGCCCTCTGTAATTTTGAAGGCACCCCCATATTCGGCAATGTCCTGGCCCATTAAAATAAGTTGTTCATCAATTTGCATGCTTTGTAACAACGCTTCTTGAATAGCATCTATAAATCTTTTTTCTGGTGCAGTTGATGTATCGATCTGGTTCAAATCTGGAATAGTAGAAACAGAAAGAGGTGCAAACACATCGGCTAACTCTTCTTCTGTATTAAAATTAAAATCTACGATTTGAAAGGCTTGATGTAAATCTGCATCAATCATATCTTTAAAAAGATGCCGCAATTCTGCAACCTTCATTTCGGTAAGAACATTCGTGGCTATCAGATATTGCTCATAATTTTTGATGGGATCTTTTTTACCCCACTCTTCTAATAAATCTTTAGGAACATACTTTATTCCACTAGCTTCTTCATGGCCACGCATGCGAAAGGTCATGCACTCAATAAAATACGGTTTTTGATTTTTGATACAATATTCGCGAACGCCTTTAATAGTATCGTACACAGCCAAAATATCGTTGCCATCAATTCTCACACCTTCCATTCCATAACCCCTGGCTTTATCTACCAATTGCTCGCATCGATATTGTTCGTTCACAGGAGTGCTTAACCCGTATCCATTATTTTCAATGATAAAGATTACTGGTAAATCCCAAACTGCTGCCACATTGAGTGCTTCATGAAAGTCGCCTTCACTTGTGCCCCCATCACCAGAAAATGCCACAGCCACTTTTTGCTCTTTCCTTAATTGACAGGCAAGTGCTACTCCATCTGCAATTGCCAACTGCGGACCCAAATGCGAAATCATTCCACATATATGATAATCACTTGTGCCAAAATGAAAACTTCTTTCTCTACCTTTACTATAACCTTCTTTATTACCTTGCCATTGCATAAATAGTTTTTGTAAAGGCATTTGTCTTGCAGTAAAAATCCCTAAATTTCTATGCAAGGGCATAATCCATTCGTCTTGATCCAAAGCCATGGTTACTCCAACAGAAATAGCTTCCTGACCAATTCCGCTAAACCATTTGCTTACTTTTCCCTGACGTAACAATACCAACATTTTTTCTTCGATCATTCTAGGAAATAATAATTGTCGGTATAGTTCTATCAGGGTTTTATCAGATAGGTCTTTTCGATTGAATTGCATATTTGCGATTTTGGAACAACTAAGTTAGGGCATTGCCTGTAAGCATACACACAAAAAAGCCCTAAATGAATTAGGGCTTTTAAAAATAGATTAGGTAGGATTAGCTTCGATTATTCGCCAATTTGCTCAATAATTTTAGTATCTCTATATACAACCATACGATTGTTACTAAAAGACCAAATGCACCATACCATTCCATAAATTTAGGAGCACCTCTTTCAGCACCTTGTTCAATCATATCAAAATCCATGATCAGATTCAGTGCTGCAATTGCAACAACGAACAAACTTATTCCGATACTTAATGGACTACTATCATGCATGAAACTTACGTTCACACCAAACATATTCAAAACTATAGTAATCAAATAGAAAATCCCGATACCTAAAGTAGAAGCTATGATTACTGATTTGAATTTTTCAGTAGCTCTAATCACTCTAAAATTATACAATAAAAACATCGCGATTGCCACCCCAAAAGTTAAGCCAACAGCTTGCATTACTAAACCAGGATAACTTTTAGCAAACATCGCGTTAAACACGGCAGAAATTCCACCAATGAAAAGACCTTCCAACAATGCATAGGCGGGAGCTAAAAAACCAGCCCAATTGGGTTTGAACATAATTCCCAAAGCAGCGATCAAGCCACCAAACATACCCACCATTAATAGTACTTGCATACTACCAGCTCCTTTCTGTTCAAATACCTGCCAGTTATAAGCAGCACCGGCAATAACCATGAACATTAAGAAACCAAATTTGTTAATCGTACCACGAACGCTCATCACACCTTGATTAGCAGCTTCCATAGAAGCAGTTTTATCAAACATTTTCTCCGTTAAAGTTGGATTACCAGATTTAAAAATTGCCATAGAATTTATTTTTTTATAAGTACAAATATACAAAATCTTATCAGGGGCAACTAGCTTCTTGCCTCAATAAAAACATAAAATTGATAACCGGTAATTATTTTTTAGCCCCTGGATAATGGTCCACGGTTTCTAAAACATATTTCGGATTCTTTTTGAGTATCTGTATAAACAGAACAAGTGATGCGCTATCGGCTGATCTTTGAAACATTCTGTCGTGAGATAAGATGACTATATTTTTTCTTGTGTGTTCATTATGTTTTGAAAAAGCACTGTCTACCTGAGCAGCCAATTTTTCAGGTGTTTGTATTGGTCGGGCATTTTTATGATTAAAATTCCATTCCAGATCCCATCCAATAACACTAAATCCAGCACTATCTAATTGATGTGTTACGGCACTAACTAAATGGCTCGATTTCACTTGATTTTGCAAAACCCAGGCACTATTACCTGGAAGGCGGATAATTTTTTTAGGTACTTGCAAAGAATCCTGTGCTCTTAAAAACGTTTCGAAAGCCATATCAGGATGCTGATAAAAGTACTTGTACTTTTCATTTGCGTGATCATAACTATGATTCGCTAATAAAAATTGCGGGTAGCTATTTCGGATCATGCCTACAATCTGTTTCCCATCGCGTTTTTTCAATTGATGCAATCCCACCATAAAAAAAGTGGCTTTTATCCCCTCAGCTTTACATATATTATAACAGTTTACCGAGCCTGGCTGTGGACCATCATCAAATGTGAGATAGACATATAATTTATTACTATCAGCCACAAACGGCTGTTCTGGGGCATTGGCGATAGCCCCTATTTTAGCGAAGTAGGCTTTTTTTGCAGAATCTGCTGTTGGGTCCTTTCCTAAAAAAGCGCTTTCTTTCGGCGTGTTATTGCAAGATATAAATCCAAAAAATCCTAAAATCCCCATGGTCATCCATCGAAATCCCCTCTTATACAGATACATATAGTTGAAAATTGATCAGCTAAGATAAAGCAAGGATCATACCCATATCTACTCAATTTGTTAGGAAACCTATAAATGCAAGAGAAAATGCGAAAAATCAGGTTTAAAACATCGATTTGGACGTATCTTAGCATACTTTTTTACAAAACAGCAATCTTTTGTTTTACAAAAAGTCTTTAAATAATCATGTATTGCTTGCTAAGGCGGCAATTTAGAATTTAGCTAATGACAAGAAAAGAAGAAGTACTACAAGACGTAGTAATCAAGTTTGCCGGAGATAGCGGCGACGGAATGCAGTTAACAGGACAACAGTTTACCAACAACACAGCTATGCTAGGAATTGACCTGGCTACTTTCCCGGATTTTCCGGCAGAGATTCGTGCTCCAATTGGCACATTGGCTGGTGTGAGTGGTTTCCAGTTGCACTTTTCGAGCGCAAGAATTTACACTCCAGGCGACGATTGTGATGTGTTAGTTGCCATGAATGCTGCTGCATTGAAAGCTAATTTAAAGAGCATTAAAAAGGGTGGGAAGATCATTGCCAATATTGATGGTTTTGATACTAAAAATTTAAGACTGGCAAATTATCCTGATGGCGTTAATCCATTGGAAGATGACAGCTTGGCTGGATATGATGTAACTAAAGTAGACGTTACCAAATTAACTCGTGAGTCTTTGAAAGACTTCACTGAATTGGGTGTGAAAGAGCGCGACCGTGCAAAGAACATGTTTGTATTGGGATTAATCTACTGGATGTACAACCGCAATCTGGATACTACCAAAGAATTCTTGAAAGAGAAATTTGGCAAGAAGCCAGTAATTTATGAGAGTAATATTAAAGTGCTTCAAGCTGGATATAATTATGGTGATACCACTGAATCTTTCACTACTCGTTATAAAGTAGAGAAATCTAAAATGGAGCCTGGTTTATACCGCAGCATCATGGGTAATCAGGCATTGAGTTATGGCTTAATTGCTGCTTCTGAAAAAAGTGGATTGCCATTATTTTTAGGTTCATATCCAATTACACCTGCAACCGATATCTTACACGAATTAGCAAAATATAAAAGCTTTGGTGTACGCACTTTTCAAGCGGAAGATGAGATTGCTGCTATATCATCAGCCATTGGCGCAAGCTATGGCGGATCATTAGCAATCACAACCACTTCTGGTCCGGGTATGGCATTGAAAGCAGAAGCGATGGGTTTGGCAATGATGTTAGAGATTCCATTAGTGATAGTCAACATTCAACGTGGCGGACCATCTACTGGTTTACCTACCAAGACAGAGCAAAGCGATTTGATGCAAGCCTATTATGGAAGAAATGGGGAGTGTCCGATGCCAATTATTGCTTCTTCAACACCCAGTGATTGTTTTGATGTGGCAATAGAAGCATGCAGAATTGCGTTAGAGCATATGACACCTGTAATTTTGTTGAGTGATGGATATATCGCTAATGGTGCAGAGCCTTGGAAATTTCCAAAATCAGCCGACTTAAAGCCGATTGAAGTAAAATTCAAGACTTCAATTGATGAAGGTGATGCGAAGTATATGCCTTATAAGCGTGATGAAAAATTGGTTCGTCCTTGGGCAGTTCCGGGTACCGCTGGCTTAGAACACCGCATAGGTGGTTTGGAAAAACAGGATGTAACTGGTAACGTAAATTATGAGCCTGAGAATCACCAGCACATGATCAAAGTTCGTCAAGCGAAAGTTGATAAAGTAGCTGATTATATTCCAGCTCAAACTATAGATAGTGGAGCAGAAAAAGGTAAGGTATTGGTATTAGGATGGGGATCAACTTATGGTGCTATCAAGAGTGCTTGTCAGGAGTTACATGAAGATGGTGTATCAGTAAGTCACGCACATATTCGTTATGTTCGTCCTTTCCCTAAAAACTTAGGGGAGATCATCAAAAACTTTGACAAAGTATTGATTCCAGAAATCAACAATGGTCAGCTGGTAAAGATCATTCGAGATCATTATAATGTAGACGCTATAGCCTTTAATAAAATGATGGGTATCCCAATTACAAAATCAGAAATCATCGACGAAGTCAATAAATTATTATAATTACCGCTTTATCACAGCCCCCGCTGAAACAGATAAGTTTTAACATGAAGCAATCCTGAGCAAGGGTTGCTTCTTTGTTTTATGTATATTGTATGAATGCTAGAAAAACCTAATACCCAAAATAACTTAATGCAATGACTAATTCAAGTGTACAAGTCAGAGATGTAGCGCTACCAAATGACATTGATGATGTTAGAAAACTTTGGTTTGATTATTTGACCTGGGGAAATAATGAAATGCAATCGCTTTATGGTGTACATCCTCATGATCCTGAAATAGCAGTTGAACAAGACATTTTGTTAATTAATAAATTTCTACCACCAAATGGAAGATTGATACTTGCTATTTATGAAAACAAAGTATGCGGACTAGGAAGTCTTAAAAGTATTAACCCTGATATTGGTGAAATCAAACGAATGTATGTTGATCCATCATTTCGTAAGATTGGAGCAGGTAGAGCGATCCTTCAATCTTTAATAACTGCTGCAAAAGAAACTGGTTATAAGAAAGTTCGATTAGACAGTCCGAAGTTCATGGAAGCAGCTCATGCACTTTATCGAAGATTTGGGTTTACAGATATCCCTGTTTATCCTGAAGTTGAAATTCCTGAGGAGTTTAGACAGTATTTATTATTTATGGAATTAGATCTATCATAATATATTAACAAGAAATGGAAAAAGTAATCATCGCAGATAAATTAGGATTGTTTTCTGAATACTGGAGTCCGAAAATAGTGGGAGAACTCAATGGACAACACATTAAACTTGTAAAATTGAAAGGCGAATTTGTATGGCATAAGCACGATGATGAGGACGAAATGTTTTTAGTGATCGAAGGTGTTTTGAAAATGGAATTGAGAGACAAAACCATAGAAATTCATAAAAACGAATTTCTAATAGTGCCAAAGGGAACGGAACATAGACCAGTTGCAGACAAAGAAGTTTCTGTCATGCTGTTTGAACCAGCTTCTACTTTAAACACTGGAAATACCGAAAATGAATTAACCCAACACAAATTAGAAACCCTCTAGACCTGGATTAAAACATTTTAATTCATACAGGTAAGTACAGGACAGTTAGATTAAAGAAGAGATTTATATTGTATTGCTATATTAATAATACTGATAAAAAATCAGCATTACGATGATCAATAGATTTACGATTGTTTGTTTCTTGATTTTATGCCATACTGTTGTTATTGCGCAGCTTTTGTCTAAAACAGATCTTAAAGAAAACTTCAAGAATCCGCCCTTTGAATACAGGGCTGTTTTCCCTTTTCAAGGGGCTGGTGGTGCGGACTATAAAGAATCTTCCAGTATACAACATCAATTAAATAATATTTACAACAGCTATGGATTTGGAGGCATTATGGTAGCACCTACGAATGATCAATCTTTTGTTGGAAAGCAATTAAGTGAACCAAGTTATATGCACCATATAGGTAGCGGTCTTCAGGCGAAGCTTCCAAAAGGGGCATCCCCATGGCTAATGACATTACCTAAGGGCATCAAACCATATAAGTATAATTCCTCTACAGAAAATCTTCAAAATTCTAAACCTACTCCTCTCCCGGCCTATTTGAGCAAATTTTATTTTGAACAGCTAAGACAGATATTATCATACTCAAAAGAAAGAGGACGAAAAGTAGTATTCTACGACGAGATTGGCTACCCTAGTGGAATTGCCAATCACAGCACTCCTGATAAATTTCGTCGCAAGAGATTAGAAAAGGAAGAAGAAATTTTTATCGGACCTAAGGCAATTCAAAAAACAATCACTTGTAATGGAATACTAATGGCGGTTGTTGCTATGAATATGTCAACTCTTGAAAGAATAGATCTTACAAAACAAATGAAAAATAACAACTTAAGCTGGCAGATTCCAGATGGTACTTGGAACTTGATGGTCTTTAGTTGTGTTTCCACCAAGATAGCAGGCGGTGAATTAGATTATTGCGCTGCTACCGATTTTTTAGATCCTGAGACTGCGAATTGGTTTGTTCAGAAAGTGTATGAACCACTTGCTAAAGAAGTAGGCTCATATCTTGGAAATACTTTGTTTCAAACTTTTTTTGATGATGTGGGGATCTTCGATGAAGAAAGGACTTGGACTGATAAGTTCAATGAAAAATTCAAGTCGCGCTTTGGAATTAATCCAGCCATTTACTATCCGGCACTATGGCAAAATATCGGACCCGAAACTGACGCAGCAAGGGTAGCATTTTTCGACACAAGAGCAGAACTACTTGCCGATGGATTTCCAAAAGTGATTACCGAATGGGGTTCTAAAAATCACATTCAAGTTTCAGGGCATTGTCCTGGTAACTACGATCCTCAACCAGTGGATATGAATGGAGACCCATTTAAGTTTTATCGTGCTCAGCCAATTCCAATGGTTGATGTAATTTTCTCTTATCCTACCGGTCGGGATGGTTTTAAACTGATCAGTGATGGTGCTAATTACTATGATAAACCTATTGTAGCTGCTGAAACTTTTAGTTCTTTTTCACCACCAGGAGAAATAGAAGGCTACCGAAGATTGATGGAATTGTATGTTCGGGGAATCAATCGCTTAATGGGTTCAGGATTTCCAAAATCAGATTTACTTAATGATAAAAAAAGTTTTGCTGAATGGGTAGGGAGAACTTCTTTGATGCTTCAGGGTGGAAAAAGAGTTTCTGACATTGCAATTTTTTATCCCATTGCAGATCTGGAAGCATTTTATCATTTTGATGCGCCTGAGTATACCAAAGAAATGCGCTGGGGTACTTTTGTTCCTTACGATAACGATTATCTTGCTATCGGTGAAATGTTATTGGGCAGTGTTCATCGCGATTTCACTTTCCTTCATCCTGATTTTTTATTAAGTGAAAAGATGAAGATCAAAGGACAATTACTTTCACTCGAAAACAAAGTGAACAGTCAGAATTATCGAGTGCTTATTTTGCCCGGACAGAAAGTAATTTCCCTGAAAGCCTTACAAAAAATAAAAGCCTATTTCGATCAGGGTGGATCAATATTAGCAACATCACTTTTACCTTCAATAGCTTCTGAACTTTCGGGAACAGAAAAAACTACAATCTCAAATAATCTGCAAGTACAGAAAATTATAAAAGATATGTTTGGAGTAGATGCAACACACCCAATGCCAGAAGGAGTAACTGCAATCAAAAAAAATAATCTGAATGGACGCGCTGTGTTTATTCGAAACCCGAATGGAAAAATATTAGCAGAAACAATCAATCAATTAGATCTTTCTCCAGATGTGGTTTTTGAAGGAAACCCAAGTCCATCAAGTGCTGGTGGAATGTTGTCTTATACACATAAGAGAAAAGACAATCGTGATATTTACTTTTTCGCAAACTCGTCAGACGATAACATTGAAACAATGGTAGAGGTGAAGGGGATCATTCGTCCCGAATTATGGGATCCTACAAGTGGAACAAATACAATCATCAAACAAGTAGAAAATATAAATAAGTACGGACATCATTATACTAGGTTCTCACTTAAGTTAAATGCTGTTACAGCTTTATTTGTGGTATCTGCAAACTGATCTCTAAACAAATTAAATATGAATCAGTCAATTTTAATCTTTTTTTTTCTAGTGCATTTTACTTTCAACGCCAATGCACAAACTACACTAGATCAAACACAATTTAAATCGCCTCCAAACTCATCAAAAGTGCACACCTGGTGGCATTGGGTGGGTGGCAATATTACCAAAGAAGGCATTACTAAAGATTTAGAAGCAATGAAAGCACATGGTATTGTTCAGGCTTCGATTTTTAATATTGGTGAGATCTACTCTAAAAAAGTAAATGTTCCGAAGATTAAATTCAATTCGCCAGAATGGATCAACATGTTTCAATGGGCATTGAAAGAAGCCAACAGATTAGGAATCACCATCGGTATTCAAACTATTGATGGTTTTGCAACAGTTGGGGGTTCATGGATAACACCTGAATTATCCATGAAGCAATATGTATGGACAAAAATTTCTGTCGACGGTGGAAAAGAATTGAACATTAAACTTCCCGAGCCTGTAAAATTAGAAAACTTTTATCGCGACGAAGCAGTAATTGCTTTCCCGATGAAGGAAAACAGTAATTCATTTAAAGAAGCAAATCCTGAAATAATTGTCAATAAAGTATTTACTGGGCAAGTACTTTTTGACGGCAATCCAAAAAGCGAAATTGATTTCAAAAAAAATCAGGTAGTTAATCTGCATTTTAGTAAAGATTTTACTTCTAATAAATTAGTTCTTTACCCGCATATACCATTTTGCTGGGACCTTGCGCTGGTGGATAATGGAAGAATCAAACTTGTATTTGCTCTTTCCACCTCCTACGATGGTCAAACTTTTAAAAAAGTTGCAGATCTGGAATTCGCAGGTGTAAACAAAGGTATTACTGCAACCTTTCCAACAACCACTGCAACATATTTTCGACTCGAATTGATAAAAACAAGTTTTGTTTATTTTGATTTGCTTCCAATTGCAGAACTTGAATTGTTGAAAGAAAATGAACAACCACTATTTCGTCCACCTGTAACTTCCTTTTTTGAAAAAACTTCCTCTGTGTATGACTTGAATGAAAATGCATTGGATGCAAACACAAAAAATAGGTTTAGTCCTATTTTAGAAAAATCAGTCATTGATTTATCAAAATATTTGACAGTTGATGGAAAACTTAAATGGACTGCACCTAAAGGCCGTTGGCAGATCATCCGTTTTGGTTATACTTCAACGGGAGTTAAAGTTGATCCGGCATCACCTGAAGGTTTGGGATTGGAAGTAGATAAAATGGATACGGCAGCACTGAATGTACATATCAATAGCTATGCGAAAAAACTGCTGGAAGCTGCAGGAAAGTATAGGGGCAATACACTAAAGTTTTTCTTGATGGATAGCTGGGAAGCCCAATTTCAAACATGGTCTAAAGATTTTGCAAATGCGTTTAAAGATCGTCGTGGCTATAATATTCTTCCCTGGATTCCTGTTTTATGTGGCGAAACGGTAGGAAGCACGGAACTTTCGGAAGCATTTCTTTTTGATTTTCGAAAAACAATAGGCGATCTGATCGATCAAAATTTTTACAAACATTTTTCTGAATTGAGTCACCGTAATAAAATGGAATATCATGGTGAAACAATTTACGGTGGCTGGGGTGCCTATCCTCCGATGGATGCATTAAAAAGTAACGAATATATTGATTTGCCTATGACCGAATTTTGGGCGGGTGCCAATTCAAATAATTTGCTTGAATATCAACCTTCAAACAGGCCAGCATTTTCTATGCCTACTTCTTCTGCACTTGCATTCAACAAAAAGATCATTGGCTCAGAAGCCTACACTGGGAATGCACATTATTCTGAAACCCCAGGCGATTTAAAACCATATGGTGATGCTGCCTTTTGTTCTGGTGTTAATCAAATTATATTGCATAGTTATGTGCATCAGCCTTTTGATTTAAAACCAGGAATGACTTTAGGTAAATTTGGCGGACACTATAACCGCAACAATCCAGTCTGGGAATTTAATCAGGATTGGCTAAAGTATCAATCAAGAGTACAATATATCCTTCAAAAAGGAGAACCAGTTGTTGATGTGCTATTTTACATTGGGGATCAATTGCCTTTGTTTTATAGCAAAAACTTTATAAACGAGCTACCTTTTGGCATAAGACCGAATGCATGCAACGTAGAGATGTTAAAAAATAAAATTAAAGTCATTGAAGGTAAACTTACACTTGGTGGCAATCAACAGTTTCCTTTATTAATGTTGCACAATAGTACTAAAATGGAATTCTCAACTTTAAAGAGAGTTGCAGAATTGGTTAAAGCAGGTGCAGTTATTTATGGCCCAAAGCCAACAGAAATGTTGTCATTATCAGATATCAAAAATGAGACTACAGCTTTCCACAAGTTAGTCAATGAGGTATGGGGAAATACCTTTGAAAATAAGTATGGCAGAGGAAAAATGATTTCAGGAAAGCCACTTGCAGAAGTATTAGATCAATTGCATGTAATTCCCGACTTGACCACCAATACAAAGGATCCAAAAGAAATCATGTATATCCACAAAAAGCTGGATGATATGGAAATTTATTTTGTTTTTAATCAACAAAACAAAAATATCAATAGGGAAATTTTATTCCGTGTAAAAGGTAAAACTCCAGAGATATGGAATGCAGAGAATGGAGACATTTTAAAACCAGCTACCTATTCAATAGAAGAAAATCAAACAAGAATTCCAGTTTCTTTCAAACCTTATGAATCTAAAATATTTGTTTTCAAGAAAGTACCACCAGCACATTTTATTCAACAGGTATCAATTTCTGAAAGGCAAATATTTCCAATTCAACAAATAACAGATACTGCATTTCAAATCCCTCAAGTTGTTTTTCTTAATGGAAAATTTTCATTTACGACTGTATTAACTGGCGAATATATTTTCTCAACAAGTGAGAATAAACTGATTTATACAAAATTAAATCAACCCACAATTGCTGAAATTGGTAATGCTAAAACAAAGATTGAATTTTTCCCAATTTCTAACGAAGTGATTACGCCAATAGAAATAAATGGTTTAAAATCACTCACTGAATTTGATAATCCTGCTATCAAATATTTTGCAGGGAAAGTAAAGTATACCATTCAATTCAATACTCCAGACTTTTTTTCAAAGAAGGATTCTATTTTACTCGATTTGGGTAATATTAGCGCCACTTCGGAAGTGATTCTAAATGGCAAATTACTGGCATACCCCTGGCAGCCTAATACGCGCTTACTAGTATCAGATTTATTACAATCAGAAAACAAATTAGAGATTACTGTAGCAACAGTTAGCCGAAACCGTTTTATTGGAGACCTTAATCAATACGGAACTGTAAAAAGTCTATGGACTACTTCTCCAATTGAAGCAATATTAAATAAGAATATGCCTTTAATGCCTTCAGGTTTAATAGGGCCAGTTAAATTATTCGGATTTAAAATCAATTAATTAAATTAAACTTAAAATTAATATAATAGCTTTTTTTTGACGATACTGTCTCATCTATTGCTTACATTGTACCTACTAGCTTCATTTTTCGATTGCTTCATTTCTCCATCCCATATCCTATTCAATTACTATTTCGATTTTTTTATCGCCAAAACATAATTATGCTACAACAATTTGTGCTTTACCCACAACCAATGTATGTTCCACAATTTGAAGAATCCTATTCAATGCATTTAGTGTTGTTTCATGAATAAAACGGGGACACCTATTAACGTTAATCCACACAAAGCAAAAGATATGAAAAAGATCCATTTAATTTTCTCAAGCTTATTTTTTGGTGTATGTATGTTTTGCAGCTGCAACAACGCTGATAAATCCAAAACAAGTTCAGAAGCAGAAGTAAAAGTGGTATCATCTTACAAACCAGAATATTTTAACCTGCGACCAAAACTGGAAAAAGATTATGGCTATTCGCACGCAGTAAAAATTGGAGACGATCTTAAAATTTCCGGGGCTGTTTGCATGACAGATTCAGGTGTTATTATTGGATTAGGTAATATGGAACTGCAAATGAAGAATTGTTATAGTGATTTAGAAAAGATATTACAGCATTACGGCTACAGCATAGATGATGTATATGCAGAGAATATTTACACCACGAATATGGAAGAATTCATCAAAGTATCTGGCTTCCGAAATTCAATTTATAAAAAACAATTCCCTACTGGAACCTGGTTGGAAGTAAAAGGCTTAGCACTTAAAGGACAGTTGATTGAAATTGATATGGAAGCGCATAAGGCAAAATAAAAAGTTCTTGAATAATAACAATAATCCCGATAATTAAAATCAAAAACAATGAAACATATCTTTAAGTCAGTACTTGCAATCAGCTTTGCAGGTATCCTATTTGCGTGTAACAATAATTCCAGTGAAAAAAAAGAGGAGGCTAAAGTTTCGGCTGACAGTTCCACTAAAGCTACTGCTGCACCCGCACCAACTGGACCAACCCTTCCAATGGATGTGGTAACTATTTACCACACGGTGAAAGATTACAAAACCTGGCGTATGGCTTTCGACAGTGATACTGCTAGACGTAAGGATGCTGGTTTTTCTTTTGTTGCAGTTGAAAGAGAAGCAGAAAAACCAAATAATGTTAAAATCGTTTTAGCAGTTTCTGATTTAGCGAAAGCAAAAGCATTTCCTGCTGATCCGGGATTGAAAGCTGCAATGGATAAAGGGGGTGTTATTTCAAAACCCGAAATGAATTTTTGGAAAATTGTAAGATTCAGTCCAGATAATCAAAAAACGCTTGATTCCCGTTTAGAAATTGTTCACAAGGTGAAGAACTATGATGCTTGGCTGAAAGTATATGATGCTGAAGGAGCAGCAACAAGAACAGCAAACGGAATGAACGATGTAGCTCTTGGAAGAGGTATTGATGACTCTACCATGGTGCATATTGTTTTTGAAATAACCGATTTGACAAAAGTAAAAGCAAGACTAGCAGATCCAGCTTTCAAAAAAATAATGATGGATGCCGGGGTTATAGGAAAACCTTCCATCACTTTTTATAAAGACGCTTCTAATTAAGAGACAACCCACATAAGATTAAAACAGCTAAAACAAAATGATTTAGCTGTTTTTTTTTGTAAGCAACAAAAAAAATAAACGACTGAAAATGTATAACTTTATTCCTATTCTTTTAAGAAATAATCAAACAATAAATATTGCCATTTATGAAACGCCAAGCCTTACCATTTTTGGTTTCCCTACTCTTATTAATTCCTACCTGTTTAGTAATTGCGCAGACAAATCAGGATGAAGTATCTGCTCAAAAAATTGCCGCTGTGGTTAAACAATTAACGCTGGAAGAAAAGATTGCCCTGCTTCATGCCAACGGAATCTTTGGAACAGCTGGTGTGCCCCGTTTAAACATACCCGGATTGATGACGGATGATGGGCCTTTAGGAGTTCGCGAAGATGTATTAGAAGGTTGGGGTTCTGCAAATTTAAAAACAGATTCTGCTACTTTCTTTCCTAATGGTTCTGCGTTGGCAGCAACTTGGAACCCAGCACTTTCTTACGACTATGGACATGCTATGGGAGAAGAAGCAAGGGCTAGAAAAAAATATATCATGTTGGCTCCTGCCTTTAATATTGCTCGTACCCCTTTGAACGGAAGAACTTATGAGTACTTATCGGAAGATCCTTTCTTAAATGCAAGATTAGCTGTTCAATCTGTGAAAGGAATTCAAAGTCAGCATATTGCTGCCTGCGTAAAACACTACGCACTTAATAACCAAGAAATTGAACGCGACAGAGTAAGTGTTGAAATTGATGAACGTGCTATGCAAGAAATTTATTTGCCTGCATTTAAAGCAACCATCATAGAAGGTAATGCGTGGACTATCATGAGTGCATATAACAAATTAAGAGGTGTTTACTGTTCCGAGAACCCATACTTACTTAAGACTATACTGAAAGACCAATGGGGCTTTAAAGGAATCGTGATAAGCGATTGGGGTGGAACACATAGCACAGTTAAAGCTGCAAACAATGGCCTAGACCTGGAAATGGGTTCGAGGCCCCCTTATAACACTTATTATTTTGCTGATCCTTTGCTCAAAGCTGTGAAAGAAGGAAAAGTAACTGTGGCTACCATCGATGAAAAAGTGAGCCGCATTTTATGGGTGATGTATCATACCACTTTAAGTACTAATCCGCCTGCTGGAAGTATTAATACCGCAGCTCATAGCAAAACTGCTTACAATATTGCAGCAGAATCTGTGGTGCTTTTAAAGAATGAGAAACATCTATTGCCACTTAATACAGCAAAAATTAAATCTGTTGCAATTATTGGAGATAATGCAATACATACCCATCATTTAGGTGGATTTGGTGCTGGTGTAAAAGCAAAATATGAAATAACTCCTTTAAAAGGATTAGAAAATAAATTAGATAAGAATACGTCTATCAAATTTGCACAAGGATATCGTGCGGTAGTGAAATCAAAAGAAAATGTAAATGCGATTGAAACCTCAAAAGCAGATCCTGCCCTAATTGCTGAAGCTGCAGTATTAGCAAAATCTTCTGAACTAACTATTTTATTTGTTGGCGGTAATCGTGATTATGAAAGTGAAAGCAGAGACAGACCAGACTTGTCACTTCCATTTGGTGAACAACAATTAGTGGACGCTGTATTAGCTGCAAATTCAAATACTATTATCGTAGTTATTGGTGGTGCACCTTATGATATTAATAAGATTAAACAACAAAACAGTACTATTGTATGGAGTTGGTATAATGGTTCTGAAAATGGGAATGCATTAGCTGATGTGTTAACAGGCAAAGTAAATCCATCTGGGAAATTGCCTTTCACATTTCCAGCTGAACTAAAACAATCCCCTGCACATGCACTGAACGCATATCCAGGAGATTCTGTAGAAACCTATAAAGAAGGCATATTAGTGGGATACCGCTGGTTTGATACAAAAAAAATTACACCTCTTTATCCTTTCGGGTATGGTTTGTCATATACTTCTTATATCTATGCTGGGTTAAAAACTGATAAATCATCTTATAAAACAAATGAAACTATTACTGCTAGTTTAAACGTTGCAAACACTGGTAATTACTCCGGAAAAGAAATAGTACAACTATATGTGAGCAAATCAAATTCAGCAGTTGCACGTGCGGATAAGGAATTAAAAGCATTTACGAAAGTAATGGTAAATAAAGGTGGTAGTTCAGAAGTGAAATTAAGTATTCCAGTAAAGGATCTCGCATACTATGATACAAAAACAGCAAAATGGGTCGTAGAGCCTGGAGTTTATAAAATTTTGGTGGGTAGTTCATCTGCCCAGATTAATCAGACAGTTTCGGTTACAATTCAATAGTAAAGTAAGACTGAACATTATCGAGCCTGTATTGTTTATTTTAAATGACAGATACTTTTTTATCGGCTCGTTGGGAAAATTTGATCATGGCAAACTTTGCAGTAGATCCAGAAGTGCTGCAGCCTTATTTGCCCAATGGAGTTGAATTAGATATTTACAAACATAAAACCTACGTAAGTCTAGTAGGTTTTATGTTTAAAAAAACTAGCCTCTTTCAAATACCCATCCCATTTCTAGGGACCTTCGAAGAAATCAACCTACGTTTTTATGTGAAAAGAGTGGATGGGAATACTATAAAACGTGGCGTAGTATTTATCAATGAAACAGTTCCTTATAAAATGGTAGCCTGGCTAGCCAATAAATTATATAAAGAACATTATTGCGCTATTCCTACAAAGAATTTGATAGCAACTGTAGGTCAAATAAAACATATCCAATACGAGTGGAAAACTAATAAAAAATGGAATCGCTTATCTGCAAATACTGCTAAGGCATCAGAGAAAATGATTGAAGGAAGTTTGGAGGAATTTATTTTTGAACATTACTATGGCTACACAAAAATAAATAACCACTCAACAGAAGAATATAAAGTAAACCATCCAAGATGGCAAGTTCATCAAGTTTTAAATAGTACTATTCAATGTGATTTCACATCCATGTATGGAAATGATTTTTCATTTCTAAATGATCAAAAGCCAGATTCAGTTATCGTTGCTGAGGGTTCAGCAGTTACAGTCAATTGGAAAAGAACTAAAATCTCAGTAATTGAAAAATATTAGAAAAGAATTTTTACCTCAAAAGGTTTGTATTGTATGCAATAGAACTTTTAACTGGCGGAAAAAATGGGAGAAAGTTTGGGATGATGTAAAATATTGTAGCGATAAATGCAAAACTAATAAAGCCAAAAATAAACCGTAGAATCAATATTGCTCATACCAACTAAATTTGTCTTTGACAATTTGTGTTTTAGTTTTTTTTAATTGCTCTAAAAATGATGCTGAAACGGGTGAATGCTTTTTACCCTTCAACCAAATTAAACTCCAAGTTGTTTTAATGGGCATCCCTATAACTGGTATGATTTGTAATTCCTGATCATGCAATTCATTTTTTATTCCTATAAGAGGCATGATAGAATAACCTAATCCAGCGAGTATAGCTTGTTTTACCGCCTCATTCGATGTTAGTTCCATTTTTTTCAATACTGTCAGTTGATTTTTTTCAAAAAAACCTTCCATAGCTTGTCTAGTACCAGACCCTTTTTCGCGAAATATTAATGGTAAATCATGAAACAACTCTTTTGTTGAAATTCCCTTTTTAAATTTGGAATGCTCATCTCCTACTAGGTATAATTTATTTTGTAACAAATCTAATTGCTCAATTTGCAATGAAGTTGGCAAAATAGATACCAGAGCAAAATCAACCTCATTGTTTTCTAAACTATTTATGACCTTACTTTTATTAGTCACATCCATCAATAATTCAATACTTGAATGTTGCTTCATAAAATCAGTCAGAAAATAAGGCATCACATATTTTCCTGTTGAAACCACCGCAATTTTCAATCTTCCAATTAGTTGCCCTTTATAGGCCTGCGTTTTAAAATTGATAGCATAAACTTGATTGAGAATATTTTCAGCAGCTGCTGCAATTTCCTTCCCAAAATCTGTAATAAAAATTTTTCTTCCTATCACCTCAGTTAAAGGTATATCAAACTGATCTTGAAAGTTTTTCAATTGAATTGAAACAGCAGGTTGGGTTAAATGCAATTCTTCAGAGGCCTTTGTAACACTCTCTGTTTGCACAATCTTTAAAAAAATCTGTAACTGATTGAGGGTATAATTCATAAATTTCATTTATGGTTTATATAACAAAGATAAATATTTGTTTATGTATTAAAAACTCAATTTTGACATATCAAACAAAATAATAAAAATGACAAGAATTACTGTTGCAAAAGGGGATGGCATTGGCCCTGAAATTATGGAGGCCACATTAGATATATTACTATCCGCGGGTGCTGAAATTGAAATTGATGAAATTGAAGTTGGTGAGAAAGTATACTTGGCAGGTAATTCCTCCGGTATTTCACAGCAATCCTGGGAAATCATCAGAAAAAACAAAGTGTTTTTGAAGGCCCCAATTACTACTCCCCAAGGCGGAGGTTATAAAAGCTTAAATGTAAGCACCCGAAAATTTCTAGGACTTTATGCCAATGTAAGACCTTGTAAGAGTCTTTCACCCTTTATAAGCACAAAACATCCAATAATGGATCTAGTGATAATTAGAGAAAATGAAGAAGACTTGTATGCAGGAATTGAACATCAACAAACAGATGAAGTTGTACAATGTTTAAAACTAATAAGCCGACCAGGTTGCGAAAAAATAATTCGTTATGCATTTGAATATGCCAAACAACATAATCGAAAAAAAGTATCCTGTTTCACAAAAGATAATATTATGAAACAGACAGACGGATTATTTCATCAGGTTTTTGATGAAATAGCAAAAGAATATCCTGAAATAGAAAATGAGCATTGGATTATTGATATTGGCGCAGCAAAGATGGCAGATACACCTGAAGCATTTGATGTTATTGTAATGTCCAATTTATATGGGGATGTGCTTAGCGATATAGCAGCTCAAATTACAGGTTCTGTGGGTTTAGCCGGGTCTGCTAATATTGGAGAAGAATGCTCTATGTTTGAAGCAATCCATGGTTCTGCTCCAAACATATCTGGTAAAAATGTTGCGAACCCTTCTGGCTTAATTCAGGGAGCCATCTTAATGCTAAATCATATTGGCCAAATTAAAGTTGCTGAAAAAGTACAAAATGCTTGGCTAAAAACAATCGAAGAAGGATTTCATACCAATGATATTTTTAAAGAAGGAATTAGCAAACAACTAGTTGGCACCAAAGAATTTGCTCAAGCAGTGATCGCAAATTTAGGTAAAATACCTTCTATCCTTAAACCTGTTACATTTAAGGATCAACGTCAATTAACACTACCCAAATACAAACGTAAACCAGCTGCTAATAAAATACTAGTGGGAGTAGATGTATTTGTTCATTGGAATGGAACTGACCCTAATGTATTGGCAGAAAAAGTGAAAAAATTTGAAAATAAAAACAATGTACAACTGAATATTATCACTAATAGAGGAATTAAGGTTTGGCCTGATGGATTTAAAGAAACCTTTTGCACAGATCATTGGAGATGCAGGTTTAAAAAAACAGATAGTACAGAAATACCTAAAGCAACTATTATAATGCTTTTACAACAATGTTTGAATGAAAATATTGATACCATTAAAACAGAAAATCTATACTCCTTTGATGGCAAAGCAGGTTATTCATTGGGACAAGGGCAATAAAATAGGTCATCAAATAAAACAACTATTAAATGTATAATAATAGACAAGTAATGCTAATTAATGGAATCTTTTCAGATATAGATGCCAAAGAAATATTATTAAATGTGATAAGTGCCAAAATCCAATTTCATAGTATGAAAAATTTCAGTGCAAAAGAACGATTTGGCAAGGAGGATTTAGTTTCATTAAAAAGAAAGACTGATTTAAACTACGACTTATTAAAAATCAATGAGCTTATCGCACATGCAAAAGCAAATAATCTTTATTTGAAAATTGATTCGACTATTCATATATCATTATTAGAAAACAAATAAAACCTTGAAATGAATTTTAACCTTCTAACTGAAAATCTTACAAATCCAGCCCTTTTGTTTTTTGTGCTTGGCATCATTACTGTGTATGTAAAAAGCGATTTAGAGATTCCCGCTAATTCATCAAAATTCATCTCCCTATATTTATTATTTGCCATTGGATTCAAGGGCGGTCAAGAATTGTCGCACGAAGCATTTACAACTGAAATCATACTTTCTATGTTATTTGGAATTGGGATCTCATTAGTTATTCCGGTGTATACATTCTTTATATTGAGAAAGAAAATGAATGTCTTTGATGCAGGTGCCATCGCAGCTGCTTATGGTTCCGTAAGTGCTGTTACATTTGTAACTGCGGTTTCTTATCTGGAATCCAATCAATTAAAAGTGCACGGCCAAATGGTTGCCATCATGGCATTAATGGAATCACCGGCCATTATTATGGGATTGGTGTTAATTTCATTTTTCAATAAAACCGACTCCCAGGATATAAAAAGGAATGCTGCTATTCAGCATTCCTTAACCAATGGCAGCGTATTACTGATTCTAGGCAGTTTGGTGATCGGCTTTTTAGCAAATGCTAAACAGGCTGAAGGAATTAAACCATTTACTAATGATATTTTTAAAGGATTTCTTGCCATATTCCTTTTAGATATGGGCATAACCAGTGGCAAAAAGTTAAAATCATTTTTTTCAGCGGGTTGGTTTCCACTCCTTTTTGCAGTAACTATTCCACTTATCAATGGTTGCCTATTCGCCCTCATTAGTAGATTTATCACGCACGATATTTCCAATCGTTTTATGTTCGCCATTTTAGCAGCAAGTGCATCATATATTGCAGTTCCTGCTGCTATGAAAATATCCGTACCAAAAGCAAATCCAGGCCTCTTCTTACCCATGGCACTAGCAATAACTTTTCCAGTCAATATCACTATTGGTATGCCAATCTATTATATGATTGTTCAAAATAGCTGATGTCTCGACTATTAAAACAAAATTAAACACCTCTACTTTATTGTAAACTCAGTATATTGTATTATCCTCCATTATTTACCCACATATGAGATATGACAAAATCAAATTTGCTAGAGAAGTTATACCAGCATGCTTTCGACATGGTTCAATTTGGCGAAGCAAAAAACACCACACTGATCGCTTTTAATGTAGTTGCAATAATTGGGATGTCTTTTCTTTGCCATTATACTTCTAATAATTACGTTTGTTATTATGCATGTTTTGCAATATTCTTTTCAAGCATTGCCTTATTTATTGGCTTTACAGCATTAATTGCCAAAGTAAAGAACAAATCACATGAAATTAATTTAACCAAGAACGACAATTTATTATATTTTGCAACTGTTGCTCACATGAATGATATTGATTTGCTCGAAAAAATATCTTCCATTTATGGTTTTACTACAGAAAATGAAAATTATGAGCGCGACCTAGCCAAACAAGCCATTATTACTAGTCAAATTGCTTCGCGAAAATTCAAGCTATACAATCGAGCCATCGGATTTACGTTCGCAGGAATTGCTACGCCTATGAGCATCATAGTTTATAAATTGATTATTGAAAGAGATAAATAATTCAAATGAAATATCAGAAAATAATTACTTATTTCCTTTTGATGGGCACCTTACATTGTGCATTTCAAAATATAAATGCACAAAATATTAATACCATAAAAGTTAGTAAGGAGTCTGCTAAGACTTCCATTAAATCTTACGAAAAATATATTGATGCAAATAATGATAAACACTTGAAAGAGTTCTTAGAATTAGTTGCTATTCCAAGTATCTCTTCTATACCATCAAATAAACCTGATGTAATCAAAACTGCATCTTGGATAGTAAATAAATTAAAAAGTATAGGCATTAACAATGCTAAGCAATTAGCAACAGATGGGAATCCAGTTGTATTTGCCAGTTGGGATAATGCGCCGGGCAAACCCACAGTTTTAATTTATGGCCACTACGATGTGCAACCTGTAAAAGAATCTGAATGGGATAACCTTCCTTTCACTCCGATAATTAAAGACGGGAAAATTTATGGTCGAGGTGCAAGTGATGATAAGAGTGGTGTGATTACATCAATATGTGCCGTTGAAGCCATATTAAAAACGGAGGGAAAGTTACCGGTGAATGTGAAATTTTTGTTTGAAGGTGAGGAAGAAATTGGTAGCCCGAATTTTAAAAAATTCCTAGAAAACAATAAAGCACTTTTAAAAACTGATTTTGCAGTTACTAGCGATGATATTCAAGAAAGTGAAAATGTACCTGCTATTACTTTGAGTTTAAGAGGGGCGGCACAATTAGAGTTTAGTGTAAAGACTGCAAATACAGATGCCCATTCCGGACAGTTTGGGGGTAAAACTCCGAATGCCGTTTTGGCGATGTCTCAAATCATTAGCTCCTTTTATGACAAAGTTGGCAATGTAGCAGTAGAGGGCTTTTATGACAAAGTATTACCTATTACTGCAGCACAAAAAGAAATGGCAAAACGTATTCACTATGATCCTGCAACAGACATGAAAATGTTAGGTACCACTGCAGAAGTAGGTGATACAAATTATACTGCATTAGAAAGAATCTGGTATCGCCCAACTTTAGAAATCATTGGAATGCAAGGAGGTTATACCGCAGCAGAAGGGCATTCGAATATTATTCCAAGTCATGCTATGGCAAGAATCACCTGTCGTTTAGTAAACAATCAAAATGGGCAGGATATTGTTGATTTAATTGTGAAGCATATCAACAAGAATTGTCCAGCAGGTGCCACAGTATCTTTTAAATACAAACCAGGATATGCAGCTCCAATGCAGTACCCAACTGATACTAAAGGATATCAATATGTATCAGATGCATTAACTGAAATATATGGCAATAAACCATTGCAAATGGCCACTGGTGGAAGTGGTGGCGCGATGTTATCATTCAAGGAAACTTTAGGAGTTTATGCTTATTCTTTAGGATTTGAAATGCCTGATGAAAAATGGCATGCCTCAAATGAATATTTTAGATTATCAAGCTTTCGTAAGGGACAAAAAGTGTATTGCTATTTTCTGCAACATTTGGCGGATGAAGAAAATAAATTGAAAAAGTAATTTCTGTCTTGAATAAATTATCCTTAAAATTAAAAATATTTATCTGTTGATTCCATTAATTGGTTCAACAGTTTTGTTTTATTAAATATCATCGCCACAATCAATTATCCCGGACGGTCACAAAAGTAATCAAGCCACCTTTCAAATAAGCCTCTTCCCTTCTATCCTAATAAATAATAAAATACCCAATTATATTAATTTTTTAGGATTATGATTAGTACTTTATAGATTGAAATCAAATATTATGACTACTTCTAATCATCTAAAGTCTCAGCAAAGTACCACTTTTGGCCTTGTTATATTTAGTTCCATTATACTGGCCATCATGGTCATATTATGCATTATAAATTATTCAATCAGTCAAACATTGAATTGGTCGCTATACCCTATTGGTGCGCTTTTTATAGTTTGGGCTACTTCGGCCCCTGCAATTGGATTGCCTAAGTATAAATTAGTGGGTTCCTATATTGGATTGAGTTTTACACTTGTCCCTTTTTTATATATGGTGGCAAATTTAACTGGTGAAGGAGAATGGTTTGCGCCTTTGGCATTACCCCTTGCATTAAGTCTATTAGTAACAATAGGCATTTTTTTTGTTTTCTCTTCTCGCCTCAATAATATCTGGTATATAATTGCTATAGCTTTTTTCTTGTTCGGTGTGGTTCTAAATTATGCTGTAAAT
>Ga0208106_1000082_pt1 | contig 39574 bp, 31 predicted proteins | sample CryBogCBE25Jul08_FD_184577 | JGI IMG/M metagenome (GOLD analysis project Ga0208106, IMG submission 184577) | Freshwater microbial communities from Crystal Bog, Wisconsin, USA - CBE25Jul08 (SPAdes) | ecosystem: Environmental > Aquatic > Freshwater > Lake | place: Crystal Bog, Wisconsin, USA...
AATACGACAAGGATGTTTTGTAGGCCTTTAGCATAATTGGTTAGTGCCGCAAACTCATAATTTGTACTGTTCCAGTTCGAGTCTGGAAGGGCCTACAAAGCATCTTTGAGCCCAAGTGGGCACCAAATATTATGAAATCAGTAATTACGGTGAGGTGGCAGAGTGGCCCAATGCAAGGGATTGCAAATCCCTGAAACCGTCGGTTCAAATCCGACCCTCACCTCCAATTTTTTTCAATAAAAGGAGCGATATATGCCTAGTGTATTTTTGGTTAGCGACACGCACTTCGGTCACACGGGTGTATGTCGTTTCACACGCAACGATGGTGTGACAAAATTACGTCCATGGGACTCAGCTGAGGAAATGGACGAAGCAATGGTTAAGGCGTGGAACGAACGGGTAAAACCCACTGACAAGGTCTATCATTTGGGCGATGTTGTCATTAACCGTAAAGCGTTAAAAATCATGTCGAGATTAAACGGCGACAAAGTTTTAATTCGTGGTAACCACGATATCTTTAAGGATGAAGACTACCGTCAATACTTTAGAGAATTACGGGCCTACCATGTGATGAATGGACTTATTTTAAGTCATATTCCTGTTCATGAAGCAAGCCTTGGTAGGTTTGGAAAAAATATACATGGCCACCTCCATGCTAATCAAGTAATGAAGGCTCGAGGAGTAGATGCTCGGTCCGGCAAAGTATTATATAGTGAAACTGAAATTGACCCACGCTATGTATGTGTATGCGTGGAACAACTTCCAGACTTTGCCCCAATATTGTTTGAAGATTTGTTAAAAAATATCAAACAACGAGATATAGATCTTGGATTCAAAGACGACCGCGAATCCATAATGGGCCTGGGCTAACAGATGACATTTTAGTGGTAGTTCCGTCATTCCACCAATATGTTCCCTGAGCGTGGTGATTTGTTTTACCTTTTAAGACTGACCCTATTCTTCCCGGAGAATACCCAGTTGGGATAGGGTCAGTCTTAAAGATCATCTCCTCGTTGGTACCGTCGGTAATCCAATATTTTTGTCTATTAACATTGGCACCTATAATAGCACCGCGGTTGTTGAATGGTAATCTTCCTTTTTGATATTCCGTGCCTGGTGGCAATTCACTAAACGATTGTTCTATACCGTTGTTCCACCATCGAAGTTTACTTCTAGATATGGATTGTTTTTGTCTTACTTCTTGAGAAAATACTCTACCATAATTTTGGTGTTCTACACCAGATTTCCAACTGTAGGCTTTACCAACATTGGCATTCAACCAACGGTTATCTTTTAGAACTTTTAATTTTTTTAAGACACGACTTTCCCATAATCTGGCTTGATCAACTGAATTAAATGTTCTGCGTATTTTTATTACATCCGGATCGCCGTATTGTTTTCTAATAGATTTAACTTTATCTGAAGAAGTAAAATACTTTTTCCAAAAATCACTTGGATGACAATGATTGGCAAATCTTACACCGTAGTAGTGTAGGTCTAATGCTGTCCAACTTATGTAATAAGTATAAGGAATTCCTGAATAAATATGCATGCTGATAAGGTACTTTCTTGTTAGAGTCAGTGGATGTTGACGCATCGCGACTGGCACTTTTATTTATACTTTTGGTTAAAAAGATCCAGATAATTTTTTCTACATAAAATAAACAGTATGACTAAACTCGATATTTTAGAGACATCTTCGAACAGGATAGAAATCAGCGTTATCGAAGCAGAAGGCGGATCAGTAGGATTCAAGAACGGCAATTTCAATACTGCTAATTAAAAATATACCGCACAAAAATGCGGTATATAAATATTAGTAAATTAAGGATATTTAATGCCCGATTCTATTCAAACTTGTTGGTGGCTTAATAGATACGAAGAATATTTATCAGCGTATGCCGACGATGTTATTAATGACGAAGAAAATAAATCTATTTTTGATTTATTTTCTAAATTTAAATTTAAAAATGAAGATTATAATTGTGATTTATTACGTAATGAACCAGAAACTGCTTGGTTATTTGAAAAAATTACTAGAATTACATCTTATTTAAATAACAGATTTTTTCAATATGACATTGCTTATATTGAAAATTTGCAATTACATAAAGTAGACAAAGAATCATCAATTGTAAAATTAGATCGTCATAGTCATTTTTGTCATGTTGATAACGGGACAGTTAAGTTAAGTTTTTATTTATTTTTATCAGCTCCAGAAGATTATAGTGGCGGTAATTTAGAATGTTATCCTGGTCCAGACCCTGTTACGTTTAGCCAAAATAAATTAAGATTAATTATGATTCCTGGTTTTTTATTACGTCGAATTACACCTACAATCGCTGGCACAAATTATATACTAATGGGCAATTTAATCGGCCCCCAATTTAAATAATATGGCATTTTTAAATTTTCTTAATAATAGTAAGTATCGACCGACTGTTACTGTCAATAATATTTTTTCCAACGAAGAAATAGAATATATTAAAAATATAGCTCTTAAAAATAATGATAATTTCATGAAAGCAAGAGTCAATGAGGTAAATGAAAAAATTAGAAAGAGTTCAGTATTTTGGATTACAGCAAATTTTCATACAGAATGGATTTTTAAAAAACTAGCTGATATTATTATTTCTGTAAATGACGAGTATTATAATTTTGATATAACACACTTTGGAGACTTACAGTTTACAAGATACGATGATAAAGAAGAATTTTATACTGCTCATATGGATTTAGAAGAAGATAGCGTTTTCACTAGAAAATTAAGTTTTACTATGCAACTATCAGATTCAAATGATTATGAAGGTGGCGATTTAGTGTTGTACCCAGGCGGTCCCGAAATTATTGCTGATCGATCCAAAGGAGCTATCACTATTTTTCCTAGTTATGTTTTGCATGAAGTAAAACCAGTTACAAAAGGCTCTAGATGTAGTCTTGTTGTTTGGTTCCGGGGAAATAAACTTCGATAATAAAAGGAATTTATATGAATAAAATTACAGATACACTTAAAAAAGCATTAGAGAAAAAGAAAGGACAACATCACTTAGAAAATAACAATCTTCCCGAAAATATTGTTAAATCTAAAAAACCTGTTGTTCCCGTTATCACTGGAAAACCTGTTAAAAAATCTTCAGGCAGAGGAAGATAATTTATTTTGTTGTTATAATACAACAGCCTTACTAACATTGATTAGTAAGGCTTTTTTTATGGTTGATTTATCAAATATCTGGTGCTATAATTACACTTAATACAAAGGATAATAAATGTCTCAAAATTTTTGGAATTTTTTTGAACAAGAAGCTGAATCTAAACTGGCGAAAAGAGCTATAAGTTTCAGAAAGATTTTTGAATACCTAGATACATTTGAAACACCAATTACAATTGTTGAAACTGGTTGTTTGCGCCAAATAGGTAATTGGGCCGGCGATGGACAGAGTACATTATTGTTCGACAAATATGTTTCTAGTAAAGGAAATGGGTCCCATGTTTATTCGGTAGACTTAGATCCCGAAGCTGTCAGTGCTTGCAAAAGTCAAGTAAGTTCAAATGTAACGGTTATTGCCAATGATAGTGTTAACTATCTAAATAGTCTTGCTGAATCATTTATCAGCAATGACACGCAAATAAGTTTATTATATCTAGATAGTTATGATGTTGATTGGGTATATTGGTATCCTAGTGCCGCACATCATTTAAAGGAATTAGCAGTAGCTCAAAGATTTATTAATCACAATACTTTAGTTGTGATTGATGATTGTGGGTTACACGGAATGATTTTGCCGCGCGAAGACGATCCTGCCTTATACACAATCAACGGTGGGATACAAATTGGCGGTAAGGGCAGATTGGTGGCAGAATTAGCCAACCAAATTGGTATTAAACCTATGTTCACTCACTATCAAGTTGGGTGGACAGGGTTTGGAAACATTGTAAAATAGGTTGACGTAAAAATCAATTAATTATATAATAGAGTTATAGTAAATTTTTAAACCGCAACAAAGGAAACACAGCCATGTCAGAAACAAGACAAGTAACATCCGTACAAGCTCGTCGTAGTTTGCTAAAAGCATTCAAACACAAGCGTCCATTATTTTTGTGGGGTCCTCCCGGAATTGGTAAATCAGAGCTAGTATCTGATATCACAAAAGACTTGAATGGATTTATGATTGATTTGCGTTTAGGTCAAATGGAACCCACTGACATTCGTGGTATTCCTTTTTATAATAAAGAAGCAGGTAAAATGGATTGGGCCGAACCAATTGATTTGCCGTCAGAAGAACTAGCCAGTCAATATCCTATTGTAGTTTTGTTCTTGGATGAGATGAATAGTGCGGCTCCTAGCGTACAGGCTGCCGCTTATCAATTGATTTTGAATCGACGTATTGGCAAGTATCACTTGCCCGATAATGTTGTTATGGTCGCAGCCGGCAATCGTGAAAGCGATAAAGGTGTTACATATCGTATGCCTACTCCTCTTGCTAATCGTTTCATACATCAAGAAATGAAAACTGATTTTGCTTCTTGGCAAGATTGGGCTGTTACCCATAACATTCATAAAGATATTATTGGTTATCTAGGTAGTAATAAACAAGACTTGTACGATTTTGATCCAAAATCTAGTAGTCGTGCGTTTGCTACACCCCGTAGCTGGAGTTTTGTATCGGAAATTTTGTCAGACGATGATGGTGACGAAGATACTATCACTAACTTAATCTCTGGTACTATCGGCGAAGGGCTTGCTATTAAGTTTAATGCCCACCGTAAAATTGCGGGACGTATGCCCAAACCAGAAGATATTTTAACTGGCAAGATTACTACATTAGATGTTAAGGAAGTTTCAGCGATGTATTCTTTAGTAATTTCTATGTGTTATGAACTTAAAGATGCCGTAGAAAAGAAAGTAGCAGACAAAGAATTTCATACAATGGCTGATTATTTCTTCTCTTATATGATGAAAAACTTTGAAACTGAATTAGTTGTTATGGGAGCGAGAATTGCGTTGACAGTTTACAACTTACCATTCCAGCCAACTAAGTTGAAAAACTTTGACGACTTCCACAAAAAGTACGGAAAATATATCTTACAAGCTTCGGCTTAACAGTTAAGGGGCGGGGCGAGTAATAACACATGGCTGTGTTGCTCTGCCCCTTATTATTTTATGGAATACACATTAGTCGAAACTGATTATGTAGACTACATACATTGTATATACTTTCCAAAGTTATTAGATTTTCATAAAGTAAGAGTATGGTGTTCAGAAACTTATGGGCATGCCAATCTTGACAGCACCCGAACTATAGCATTTACTGAAAAATGGGGATTTAAAATAATATACGGTCATTATAATATCTATTTTTTTAGTGATAAAGAATTAAATTGGTTTAATTTGAGGTGGTCATGAATTATTATTACGAATTAAGAGAAGGAACTAAAGTATTTGGACAAGATATGGGGCGTTATTTAGTAATGCCTGATTGCAGTCCGGCTACTGGCGGGTATATGAATTATAGTATACACGATTCGGCTCTTGAAGCAAGTTCAAGAGTTTGGATGGAGAATGTTAACGGCGTCACACTTGTCAAAAACGAAGTCCCTAAGACTTCGTTTACCGAAGTACACAATATAAAAGAATTTATGTGGATTAAACTACGTGCCAAAACATTAAAATGATTCAAAGAGTAGATCCTACCGCTAAATTATTAGAAGGTAAATTCAAACTTATTGGTAGTACATTTCAACCATCATTGTTTATAGTTGATTATGTATGGTGGGAAGAAAATACATTTGAAATTTTAGAATGGATGGATAAATGTTTACCAAAAGGCCGAACACATCAAAAAGGTATGATTATAGAATTTGATAATGATAGAGATCGTATGTCATTTTTATTGAGATGGTCATGAGTTGTAATGCATATTACGCCAATACATTTGCTCGAATTGATACTATTATTGGGTATAGAGGTATTATATGGCAAAAAATTGCCGGTGCTAAAAAAGAATTTGATCAATTAGACTCATATAATAAAGATTTTTCTGAATGGATTAAAGATACATATGGTATCAATCTTAAATTTGATGATCATGGTATGGTAAGACTTGATAGTTCCATAGTTGATGAACAAAAATATCTAATATTTTTACTAAAATATGGTAACTAAAAATGAACGTTGAAATTAAATACAATTTGATAATTTTTAAAAAGCCAAGAGAGTGGCATGAAATAAAAAATCAAATTGAACAAGATTTTGGAAAAGGTATTTTTTTAATTTCTTGGCGTACCAAAAGAGATCTTGGATTCACTGTTAGACATCATGTAGGACTACACCCTTTTGACGAAGATGAAAAAAATAAAGTATTATCTGGGCGTTTTTATTATCAAGAAGAAGTTCATTTAGATTTTTATACTGAATCGGCTATATCTTGGTTTTGTTTAAAATATTTTAATAAAAATTATGAAGAAATTTAAAATTATCAAACTAGATCGCAGGTATAACGGATTTGGTATGTTTAAATATGCCGTAGAACCAACTAATTTTGCGAAATCATTAAGACTTCAATTATTTGAGGTCCGAAAATGGTGTTGGGAAACTTGGGGCGCTAGCGCCGAATTAGATTTTTTTGTTGGAGCAACTGGTTCCAAATTAGAACCTGATAATTATCTTTGGGCTTGGGACACAAATTTCAATAATCGAAGAATTTATTTAAAATCTGACGCAGAATTGTTGTTTTTTCAGCTAAAATTCCAGAGTTGACCCTAAATTCGTTGTTTGTTATAATTACAGTATAGACATTAAAAAGGATCAAATAAATGAGTACAGCTACTACAGAAAACACAAAAGATAAATTTGCTGATCTAATTGGCCCAATGGATCCTAAATTAGATAAAGAAGTGCGTGAAAAACTTATCACAGCTCGTGTTGGTCTTTTACTACGTGCTAGTTTTTTTGGTAATTTAGCAACAAGACTAAAATTAGTAAACGCCGATGAATGGTGCGGTACTGCCGCTACTGATGGTCGTAATTTTTACTACAATAGCCGATTCATTAATATGTTGCGTCCCAAAGAAATTGAATTTCTTTTTGGACACGAAGTATTACATTGTGTATACGATCATATGGGTAGACGTGGTGATCGTGATCCTCAATTATGGAATATTGCCGATGACTATTGTGTCAACGGTGATCTAATTAAACATCGTGTCGGAGAAAAAATTACCACGGTACCTTGTTTGCATGACACAAAATACGAAGGGTTGTGTGCCGAAGAAGTATACGATATCTTGTATGAAAATGCTGAAAAAATTAATATCAATGATTTGATCAATAAGTTGTTAGATGATCACTTAGATGAAAATGAAGATGGCGAAGGATCAGGTGATGGGGAAACAAACGGCAATGGTAACGGGCGCCCAAAACTTAGCAAAGAAGAAAAAGATAAAATACGTGATGAAATTAAAGAAGCAGTATTAGCGGCCGCCGCCGCCAGCGATGGTGCCGGAAATTTACCAGCAGGCGTTAAACGTCTTATTCAAGACATGACTGCTCCTAAAATGAACTGGCGAGAATTGCTACGTATGCAACTTGAATCAACTATTAAAAGTGATTTTACCTGGATGAAAACTAGTCGCAGAGGCTGGCATATGGATGCAGTTATGCCAGGTATGAAAAATGAGGAATTAATTGACATTGCTATTGCTATTGATACTTCAGGCAGTATCGGTGAGCGTATGCTTAAAGACTTTTTAAGTGAGATCCAAGGCATCATGGAACAATTTTCAGCGTATAAAATTCATGTGTTTACTTTTGATACTGATGTTTATAATCCACAACAATACGATAGTGAAAATCTTGACGACATTACTAATTATGAAATAATGGGTGGTGGCGGAACTGATTTTGATGCTGTTTATAATTATCTCAAAGAGGAACAAATTGAACCAAAACGTTTAGTAATGTTTACAGATGGGTACCCGTTTGGTTCTTGGGGTGATGAAAATTATACTGATACTGTATTCATCATTCATGGTAATACAACTATTGTTCCTCCATTTGGGCAACATGCGTATTACGAAGAAGAAGCAAATTCATAAAAATACATTATCAATTCATCCAAAAAGCCACTAAAAAGTGGCTTTTTATTTTTATTGTCATTTAAATTAGCTTAAATATCTATATGGAAAATATAACTCAAATTACTGTAAAAGATCTTGATAGCCTTAGAGCTATAGTTGATCTTGCCGCACAACGCGGGGCATTTCGCGGGGAAGAACTGTCACAAGTTGGTGAAGTCTACGACAAACTTACAACTTTTTTGAACGCAGTTTTAGCTCAAGTACAAACTTCTGCTGATACTACTAACGGAGAAACAGCAACATCTGATTCAACTGTACAAACTAACGCCCAAAACATAACACAAGGAGATTAATATGGCAGCATTTTTAAAACACGTAGGTAAACACGGAGATCGCAAAGTGTGCGTATTATTCCGGCAAGTTCCGGGAGATGATCATATGTGTTTAGTAGTTTATCCGGAATTATTAAATGTAGCATGGCAAGATACTATCCAAAAAGTATTAGAAAGCGATGTTGGTCAGCAAGCTGATCAATTGGCTGATGCCTTACATCGCAGTTTATTGCCAGACGGTCGTCCTGTATTAGAAACATTGCATAATGAAAGAATGATTAAAAAAATTCGCACTGCTGATGTTCTTGTTACACCAACTACTAACGCAAAAATTAGGCTTGACGAACTTAATAAAATGTTAAACGAAATGAATCAAGGTGAAGAAGCCCGCAAAAAAATGGCCGAAAATGATGCTTCACGCGGTATGGTAGATCCCAATGTTAAAAGAGCCGCAGAAGCTAGATATAAAGAAGAACAACTGGCAAAGCAACAAATGGCCGAAAGTCGCGTAATTGATCCTTCTGAAAGACTGATTGCCCCACAAGATGGTATATTAAGTGATCGGCAAATTGCCGCTAACATGTTGGCGCAAGCTAAACGTATGGAGCGCGAAGCCAACGAAATGATTGCAGAAGCCGCACGTATGAAAAAAGATGCCGAGCGCATGACGCCCGGAGTTAATTTAGGCGAAGCTACTTATAAAGAACCAGAAGTTGAGGCTCCTAAACGTCGTGGTCGTCCTCCAAAAGCAGAAATCGCAGTATCTGATGCAGCAAATTGATGATTTACTAGACCAATGGGATATTATTATAGCAGAAGTAAATAAAACTGATGTCCCATTAGAGTGTATTAAAAAAATTGTTATTAAATTAAATAACGGTAAACAACGCACCGTAAATTTACATACCCTTGTCAAACAAGGATTAAAAATTGAAGAGATCGAAGAAGTGGTAACTCGTACTTTCTCGGAATTAGAAGAAGAAATACGAGATGTAGAATTTTTAATTGATATTAAAAGCGTGGCTGCTTTAGTACAACCAGAAACTGATAAAATTTTAAGTAAATTATGAAAGTAGAATTAGTATCGTATTCAAAACCATCAGATGAACTATTTGATAAAGGTATTATTAATTTACAAGAATTAGTAGCGTATTGTGCTCGAGTATCTAATCCTGGTAACCAGTACAATACTGATACTTCAGACAAACTTATTCGTTATTTAATTAAAAATTCGCATTGGTCACCTATGGAAATGGCAAGTGTGTGTCTTTCCATAGAAACTACCCGAGATATTGCTCGGCAAATATTGCGCCATCGTAGCTTTAGTTTTCAAGAATTCTCTCAGCGTTATGCTGTAGCAGACTTAGGGTGGGATTACAAAGAAGCTCGCTTACAAGACACTAAGAATCGTCAAAACAGTTTGGAATCTGAAAATCCTGAACTAGATGCTTGGTGGGATAGTAAACAAAAATTTGTAACTACTGTAGTAGAGGATATCTACGCAGAAGCTATTGACCGTGGCATTGCTAAAGAGCAAGCTCGTGCTGTATTACCAGAAGGTATTACTACTAGCCGACTTTATATGAACGGTACTTTACGTTCTTGGCTTCATTATATTGAATTACGTAGCGGTCCAGAAACTCAAAAAGAGCATAGAGAAGTTGCCGTTGCTTGCGCCAATTCTTTATCTTCTATATTTCCAATGGCATTAGAATTTATTGCAAAATAATTATTAGTCTGTTATAATAGATATTATGCAGACCATTAAATTTCATTCTTTTTTCATGGGAGATGTAGAAGATCCCGAATTATATGCCTCTTTTCCACTAGGCGAATTTATGGATACTGAAAAGGGCCAATGGATTAAAAAAAATTGTCCAGATCCTAAATATAGTGTTGGACCTGATATTAATAATTTTGGATTTCGTGTGGTCGTATATGGTATCGTCGAAGATCGATTTGCTATCGAGTATTATTTAAAATGGAATTAAGTATCAAACAAAGTTTAGAATTTTATATCAAATGGGTAGCATGTTTTATAGCGTTACTTCATGTTTATCTAGTTGCCCATGATATTACACCGTACTACAAATATACCGGATTGATTAACGCAGGATTATGGGTTTGGCTGAGTGTGCTTTGGCGTGAGCCTAGTATAATAATTTTAAATACTATAATGATATTAATTTATATTAAAGGATTATTATTTTTGTAATAATTTAATATAATATCTAAAAAATGAACTTTCATTAGGAAACAGCATTACAATAGGTAAATTAAGTTCATTTACCAAATCTTCGGCAACTCTAGCAGAAACTATTTCTGGATCACTATTTTCAATAGTAGAAAATAAGTTATGAAGCGCATCAGGATCGTTAACTTGATTATAATCCCAAGTTGGTGTAATTAATGTCATATAGCATCCCATTCTAGCACCAAGTATAGACCAAATGCCGTAAGGAATATCTCTTCCGATATTTTGCCAAATAGTTAATTCATCATGTGCTTCAGCTGAAAAATCTAAAACATCAATTTTTTTATTATTAGATAGAGATAAAGTTACCCCTTGTATAAAACCTGCGGTCCAGGCAGATTCGGAATTGTCGTATTGTTCAGGTAAATTATTAATATTCATATTTTATTTAATAATATTTTTTTATAGTAAAATATTTAATCAAAAAAATAAGGGCTTACGCCCTTATTTTTTATTTTCTAGCTATTTAAGTAGGAGAAGGAGGAATATATCCAGATGGGGGTTGTATCTGATCAACTGTATTTGGAGCATTAATTGCAAGAGCAGTACTTCCTTCCGGGGCATTATTTGCTATCAAACGTTTAGTATTCATATCTATAATGTATCCTTCAGGTATCCATTGATTTATACTAGCATTCCAATAGTACTTTTGATCAGGAAAACTTGGAACAAATGGTGGGATATTTGGATCTTCCCACCCGGTGTCTCTATGATTACGGACCGCAGGTGCCCAAGTCTGATTAACTTCGTCCCACCTATAATACGGCGGACCGTCGGGAGTAATAGCCGGTCTTGGAATAGGGTGTTCCCAATGCCAAGTTGTTTTATTTAACACAAAACTTGGAAAAGGTTGTTGATGATAAAATACATCATTTTCTTTATCATAAATGTGTCCAGGGGCAGGGTAATTTCCTCTTAATGCAACTCCGCCATCTGGTTTACCATCCGGACCATGGTGTAACCCAAATTTTGTATTATAAGAACACTGAACCCATAAAGAAGGATCCCCGACAGCACCTGAATCAATAAAACTTTGTTCAGCTACAATTACATTAGCTACAATTCCGTTAACAACTTTTGCAAAATGTGACATTTTGTATTTCCTTTATTTTTATATTCTTACAGGTGTGCTAATGTTCCACCCGAGTTAAATCTATGTATAGTATTGCCGCCCGATGACGATATACAACCACCGCTAAATCTAGCTGATCCAGCATAAGAGATAATTACAACCCCAGATCCGCCAGCTCCGCCCTTATATTGTGTACTATTACAAGGACAACCAGCAATCCAAGCCATTCCAGGCCCGCCGCCGCCTCCGCCGGTGTTAGCGCCGGCATTTTGACCGCATGCCCTAGTACCGCCGCCATTACCGCCGCCGCCTGATCCGCCGCTACCGGCAGGTTGGTATCCATAAAACCCGCCGCAACCGCCCGAGAGCTGTGACCCACCTCCACCACCTCCGCCTCCAAAAGTACCCCATTGAGTGCTCAGACCTGCCCCGCCGTTACCCGACGCATTACAATTGTAGCCATAACATCCCGAACTTCCATTAGGACAAGCATTTGCACCTGCGCCACCACCGCCACCGCCACCACCGTTTGGCGGAGCCGGACTAAAAACGTTATTAAATCTAAAATGTGTTCTTCCTTTTGCGCCTCGGTTGCCTTGGGTTCTCAAAGAACGTCCCGGGTGTCCTGTATAGAATGTATAAGTTGAGTTTAATCCGCCCATGCCGCCGCCGCCTGATGCTCCTGGCTGTGCCAGTGTGTAACCATAGCCGCCAAAACAGCCTGATGTCCTTCCACTTCCGCCGCCACCACCGATAGCGGTAATTTGCCCCATACACCCGCCAGTAATGTAGCTAGTACATCCCACATAACCTGGTCGATAGCTACAATTTACTTGGCTGGCTCCAGCCCCAACAACAATAGTATAATTTACACTTGGACATAAAACAATCTGACCTGTTCTTGTTCCGCCACCGGCGCCAGCGCCACCGGCCGCACCGCAATAAGTAGGACCACCGCTGCCGCCACCTGCTACTACTAAAAAGGCAGCTACGATGCCAGAACCTACTGGCTTCAATTTACCGCTAGCGCAAAATATATGTACTTGATTTGATCCATTTTGAACAATTCTACCGCCTTGAAATTTCGGAGTATTATTAGAATATGAAAATATCACAGTACCTGATCCGGCTAATCCAGGACCATTTCCACAGTAAGGACCTTGTTTATTTGACCCAGAACCTCCAGTTCCAAAACCCGGAGCTCCAACTTGCATCTGTTGCCCTGACCCATATCCGCCTGGACACCCGTAGCTGTAAGTATTGTTTGAATATCTATTATCACTGCCTTGACATGGGTAGTTTGCCATTTTACCAGCTCTAGCCATTCCGCCGCATCCATAATACCAACTAGTTCCAGTTATACTAGAACTAACGCCAGGTCCAGAGACCCATCCGCAATTAGAGATCGCTGTCCCCCATGTTGCTGGGCCGCCAGCGCCACCGCCTGATCCTGGATAATTATATGAAAAAGTTGAATTGCTACTACAGTAGGGATTTCCGCCGCTATACCCACTACCGCTGGTAGCACCTGCTTGATAAAAATAACATCTACTACATGAAGGACCAAATCCACCTGTACCACGGAATGCCCCGGCGCCGCCTCCGGCTGCTGTAACTGTACTTATACCAGGACCGGAAAATGAACTTGAATTTCCGGCACCAGTTCCTTTATTAGAGGAACATATCGAGGTACAACCCATAGTAGTGCCAGAGTAGTACTGACCGTACCCACCAGTACCAACTGTAACATTATAAGTTTGACTATATGATAAACAAACTGTACCTGAAACTACTTGTCCGCCGCCACCACCACCACCGGCTGCTGACCACCAGAGACTGTTTGTTACACTAGTACATCTACTAACTCCGCCGGATCCGCCGCCGCCAACTACCAAATAACTGGCACTAGCAACACCCGGGGTATATGTGCCTGAAACTGAAGCTGAAACTGAAGGAGTGCCCCAAGATGATGACAAATAAGTTGTCTCTGGAGGATAATATGTAACCACAGTAGTTGCAGCACTACCGTATGATACTCCCGAAGTAGCCGACCCGCCTGTTATACCAGTACCACTATTATCATACCAAGTAGTAGTTAAAGTTAATACAGCTCCCGATACGCTGGCGTTAACTTGAACATAACATCCTGAAAATCCACTAGCTGTTTGATATTGTTGGAAAATTGTTGTAGGTGTACTGGTTAAATTATTGTATCCTGTACCTGTCGCTAATGTTGACGTTGACCCCGATCCGCCTCTTTTAGTCGTTCCAGTATAAGTGTTTCCAGCAATAGTTTTAGATGTGGCTGACCCTGATAGATAGATTACACCGCAAGTTCCTGGACTACCTGAACCTTGTCCTACAAATGTATTCCAATTGCTATCACCGCTATCACCAGTTGAAGATTTATTAAATTGTATTGCTATAGTGCCGCCGCAATTAAAAAAGTAACTAGCTTGAGTTGAATTACCAAAAGTAACGGTATTTGTAAAAGTTGTAGTCCAGTTAGCCACTGAACTATAGGCTGTTGTATAACTAGAAGTACCGCTCCAACTGGTAAATTGTGATCCTTGAGACGAAGCATTTAACTCATTAGAAGCACAATTTGAAATTGCTGTTGCCACATTAGCCAATGCTGTAATTGTAGCGCCTGCTGACTGACTAGGAAGACTAGGACTAAGAGTAGTATTACTATGTGCAGCCATATTAGTTATGGTATTAAACAATGTTGTCCATTGCGTAGCCGGAACTGTTTGCCCAGTACTCGCAGCCTGACTTAATGCTGTCTGCCCATAAAAAGTATTCCACGTAGTGTTAACGTTGGAAACAAACGTATTATAGTCTGTTGCTTGTATTAGTCCGCCTGATGAATATGTCATTTTTTAAATCCTCTTTATTTTGTTGAAACAATGGCTTCCACAGTACCTTCGGCATCATCTAATTTGCTTACTAGAGATCTTCCAATAACAGTAAATGCTGTGGCTTCATTGGGTAATGCTGATCTTGCTAGCCCATTACCTGCTGACACTAATCTGTCACCTTTATTTATTTTTCCAATTACACGAACGGGTACTCGACCAGTCATAGCCACTGGGGGGTGTGTTAAATCAGTCCCTGCCCCGGCATTCATTAAATAAGCCGCATTTGTGCTTATTACGCCAAATACGGTGTCACTTAATTCTTCCATAGCACATGTAATTTCTGCTGATCCACCTAATTCAACTACTGTTCCTGGTAGATATTCAGCATCAGCATAAAAACGTTCGGCAACGTCGGCATACTGCGCTGATGTTGCTTTGGCAAAAATCGTATTAAAATAACTACTGGAATTACCAATATTACCTGTACCATTGCCATTAGCATTAAAAATATTACCTACAGTAATATTTCCACCGTTGGTAATAAAATTACCTGATAAATTTGGAATTGTGACCAATCCAGTAGAACCATTAACAGATATTACTGCTGTCGATGTACCGCCAACATTAGCGTTTATAGTAATATTACCATTATTGTCATTATTATTAAGTCTTACTGTAGTTCCCGAAACAGTAACACCAAAATCACCGTTGGCACCTACTGCTATTCCATTGTTGCTGAGAATTGATACAGTGCCGGTAGTAGAAGTGTTGGAATCACTTCTCATAAATTGTGTTGAACTTAACCCGTTAAACTGTTGCGAATTAGTAGCAGTACCTTGAAATAATGGTACTTGAGCTCCGACTAATGTACTTAACGTAATCCCGGGACGTATTGTTGTAAATCCTGAAATAGGTGTTTGCGGGGTGAATGATGCTGCCGTTGAAATAAATCCAACAATAACATTAGCAACATACAATTCAATAACTGTTCTAGCAGTGGAAGTATTATCAATAACCGTGCCTGGAATCGCTCCAGTAACACCTGTATTAGAATTATATATCGGACCTACCAATAACCAAGCTGACCCAGTCCACACATTTAACTGAGAATTAACTGTATCATACCATAAATCACCAACTGCATTATTAGATGGAGCACTGCTAGCCGCTTGAGACCCGCCGATTGATTTGAAACTAGTTCCGTTGTAAACTTCTAAAACCCCAGTAGTGGTGTTGAACCATAATTGTCCGGTTAAAGGAGCACCCGGGGGTGTACTGTTAGCACCATTTTCTAAAAGGTGTATAAAATTATCATCTAAAAATTGCCCGTACCCAGCATAATTTCTACCAACTAAAGTCTGTGAGCTTGATTGATTTATTGTACCGTCAGGTATAACAGCAAAAACATTACCGTTTGTTAAATTTATGGTATATGACATTTATTTCGTCCTCTTTTTATTTATGTTAATTTAATATACTCATATTTATGACGTACTTAAATTAGTCAAAGTCTGTATTCTTAATGTGTAATCAATTTGAATTTGTCGATTAAGACTTTTTTGAACTGGGTGAAAAATTACGTGTGTAATTAAGAATAAATCAGAAGCTGACCCGTTCCAACATTGTAGTCCTAATTCATCAAACACATACTCACCGTTAAAATTTGTACTATTGTCAAATGCCTGTTGTCCAGATGGTTCACCGTAATCTAATAAACAAGTAACCAATATGTCAGTATAATAATTTCCCGGAGTATGTAATACTGTCATATTATTATTAATAGGATCTAAATTAGAAGCTGAATTTCCATCAACTACTTTAGCGTAAGTTTCATTGTATAAACTAGCATTTTGTCCTGTTACATTAGGCGGCAAGTAAGTAATGACCCCAGTCGGATCAACTGCTGATCCGCCGTTTCCAAAAGCCATGGTATAAATCCAACCGATACTTTGATTACTCAATGTATTAGCCATAGCAATACTAATATTTTCATAATTAACGGCATTTTTTTTATCAACTAAAATTTCTTTAGTTACTGGATCAGTTATTTTAACGAATCCTTCGATTTTTGCTAAACCTGGTTGAATAATCATGCTTTTTGCTCCACAAATACCTTGCGTGTTTTAGGATCGAAAATTTTTATAAACCCGTTTACTGAGACTGAACTTGAATCATCGGGTCGTTTTTTGGGTGCCAATGACTGAGATTTCTGATTAGGTGTTTTATTTTCCATATGTTTTATTTATTCTATCTAAATGTCCTGTAAAACCTTATCTTCAGTTTCCCTGTAAAAATTGTGCCGCCGGAGTATTAGTTTCCTGTAAAGGAACCCCGTTACTAGCAGTACCAACACCTTGTTGATACCAAGTTACCCCGCGATTTATTAAAATTGTAACATCACTGCCGTTTGCCGGAGCTGTTGTAAATTCAATAATTACAGGATTTTCGCTAGTAAATGCATACCCACTTGTTTGTAAAGTACCACCAACATATACTTGTACTGCCGCATTTAATGGTTGCCAGTATAAAGTATTTGATATAGCTGTATTTGCCGGAACATCTTTTTTAGCATAATAATAACTGCCGCTCGCATCAACTGTTGTAGCCCCAGTATATGCGTTAGTTTCTACCCAAGCAATCGAAGCCGACCCACTTAAAGATATATCTACTGCTTCAAATATTGTAGTTGTTCCGTTAGCCAATGTAGTATTACTTACTACATAATTTTGGAACTGTCCCGGCAATAAATTTCCTCTACTTTCATCATATACCTCAGCTCCGGCTAAATGTGCGGCTGCTGCAGTACCTGCGGTACCACGTAGTAAACTACTAATTGTATTATTTTCAAAATCTATGTTACGATACATAATACGTTCACCGTCAATAGTTACTACGCCCCAAATATTAGCAAGAAAATTAGGTATTGTTAAAACTGAAGCGTCAACAACATAAATTATATCGTCTGACATTGCTACAGCCTGTTTTAAAGTAGTAGTACTTGCCGGGGTCATTCGATATGTTGCTTGTATGCCTCTCATATCTTGAAATAATCTAAATTCTAAAGCTTCGGGAACTACAGCGTTTGTAGTCTCAGTGACTATGACAACATCCGTTGGTTGTAAAGTACCATATGATAAAATAATAGCATTGTTTTCTAATCTAAAATCTATATCAGGATTTAATACTTTTCCGTTTAATGTTACCCACAATCTACTTGCATCAATAATTGTTTCTTGTAATACTAAATTGTTTACAGATATACTAGAACCTGTAGTATAATCATACGATCCTGATGCATTTGTAGTAGTGCCTTGATCAAATTCTGTTGTGTCAAATCCTTCTGAAACTGTTATACCTTCAATAACCGGACCAACAAAAACTTGAGTTAACAATCTTTGTTCTCTAGTATCATTCCAAGTGGTTACTGTTATATTTTGTCCATTTCTAGGAATTAATCCGCCAGTGCTATTAAAAGTTAATGTTTTTGCTATTGGATCAATAGTAGCTTGCGCTCCAGTACTAACTGATATATAAATTCTTACGCCTACCGCAGGTGCGGTATTAAACGTGACGGTAGTCCCACCAGTCAAAGGAGATACTGTGTATAATGATGTACTTTGTAAAATATCATTAAAGTACACATTTACGTCAGAAGACTGTATGAAACCTTGATCTATACCTAATCGTTGTGCTACAGTAAAAACAGTTGTAGCGTTATCACCAACATAAACTATTCACGCTGCAGTTCTAGCACGTACTCCGCCTACATTAACAATAGCATTAACTGAGTTTGTATACGATAAATTATTAGATAAATTATAAGTTAAAGCACCCGATGCTGTAATAACTTGTGTTACGGGTGCGCTCCATGAATAGTTTGTAGTTACATTATTAATTGTGGTCGGAGAAATTGCTACTAAACTAATAAAATCAGCTATTGTATATGTAGAGTCAAATATGATTGTTGTGGTATTATAAATGGTCCCCGATGAATAAGAATATCCAGAATTAGCTAAGTAAACTCCATTTACAAATATAGCAAATTCTTGAATTAACGAGTACTCAACAGGAACTGTTAATGTTCTAACAACATCAGCACCATTATATACTCCTTTAAATATTTGATTTCCACCACCCAATTCATAAACATAGATTCCTAATTGATCATTGTTTGCTACACGCATTGATGATTTAGAAATTGTAAATGTTTGTAATACCCAATTTACGATATAATCAACACCCAATACTAAATCATAACCTTGGGTTTCATCTGTAACTATTAATGCCACGGGGTAAGGGAAGGCATTGGCAAAACTTATAGTAGGATGTGCTGAATTATACACTACCCGTGTTAATTTTTCAGGAAACCCATGCCCAAGTCCTTGCCAGTCTGCTCCAGGAGTTGTGTAAACTCTAAAATCCATAGTATCAAATTCTATTCCTGGTACCAATTCTTCAGGAGCATGACTTTCAAAAGTATCAACATATGCTCCACCAACTATGTTTATATCAGTAGCACGTGTTCCCAAATAAGGATCAAGATATTGACTTTCAAATATAGTATCTAATATACCTAAATCATAAGTTGGTTTACCACTAGCATCAAGAGAAAAATTATCAAATGTGTTTATGTCAAAATTTCCAATACTATATCCAGTATTTTGATTAAATGACGGTGCCATTACTTGCACGCCTGGATAATCTATACCATCAATTAACAAAGGTAAAGATAAACCCGGAGTATTAGCCGTAGAAACATAATAACCCATAGTTCTATCTACACCACTCAATGTGGCAGCATCAACTTTAGTCCACTGAGCTGGATCAAATATTGAGTTTGTTATCGTACTATTTGCTTGCCATACATTATTATTGTATCGAACTTGTGTACCAGTAGTGTAGGTTGTGTTAGATTGCCAATCTATAATAGTAGTTTGATATTGATATCTATCATACTTAATAATCGTTTTAAATGAGCGTACCAAGCCATTGCCCATATAAGCCACAGCTACTGCTCCTGAACCATTACCACCACTTATTGTTATAATAGCAGATGTAGTATAACCAACCCCTGGATTTACAATATTAATTGCTGAAACTTGTCCAGTTCCGTTTATTACCGCAGTCATTACTGCTTGTGTCACACAATTACCGGTCACAGTTACTACTGGTGCTGATGTATATCCGGTACCGCCACTGGCCAATACTACACTTTCAATACTTAACAAATAATTATTGAACCATTGGCTATAGATACTAGGTTCTAACCAAATTTGTGCATTAGGGGCAGTATCACTAGCCGTAGAATACGATGGTGTTATAGCCATATCGTACGGGGTCAATATAGGACTTACAAATTGAGGAGCCGCTAATGTTGAATTCCAATAAGCAGGCAAATCATAATCAGTTACATCGCCTTTAAAATCATCTTCACCAGAATAAATTAAGTTAAATTGCCTTAACTGTACATGATATGGTTTAACTTCTTGAAAATAATCTAACACAAAGTTTTGATTATCTTCAAGATAAGTTTGATATGGTAATAAAGAACGAATATTATGATTGACGTCAACATAACTAGTTTTTACAAGCCAAGTAGGGTTAGTAAATTCGCTGTAAACATAATTAAACATTAAAATTAAACTGCTATTACGTTCAATGGCTAAATCATCAATATAGATTTCTTCGTTTAATGCTTGAATAATATAACGTGTTTCAACTTGCGGAGTTTCATCAAAATATTGTGCGTCAAACACTTCACCGTCAAATCCAAAATTACCTGCGGCATAATTCCATAACTTTTCAGAAAATTGTATTGTTCCATCTTCTAATCCTACACGAGTCCATCCGGTAGCAGGATCTAATCCAGTACGTAAATAAATTTCCCAGCGTCCAGCGCCGTTATTAACTACACGTACACTAGAACCCAGCGGGGCTAATGTATAACTTAAAGTTGCCAATTGTCCGTAATTTTGTACGGCAGCAACTGTAATTACACTAGAGTTATACCCTGGCTGATACCAATTTATATAGTACCAGTATAACGGTGTTTCATAACTTTGTACTTGTATTAAACTTAATGTTCTATTAGATTGTAGTTGATAAATTGTCCAACGCCCATTTTGACTACTATCACTGAGAACCAAATACCGGTATCCTATCGGAACAGCGAAAAGATTTTGATAGCCTAAAATTTCTAAGTTTGGAACTTCAAAATCCCAGGCGCCTGAATTGGCAGCGGGAGTTGGTTGTGAAGCATTTAATAAGTTAAAACTTTTTGTCTCTCTAATTGGATACTGGGCCAAAATAGTATTTGCTCTGCCTAGATAGTTTTGAAGTGCTGAAAATCTATCAGCAAACATACTTTGACGAGGTCTAAATTGTACACCAAATCTCATACCAGGACTTAAGGTTGGATCAGGCACAGCATTACCTGCTGTGTCAACCCCACACAAACTATCTTGAAACTTACGATATAATTGAGTATTTAAAAATGAGTTAGCAATTCCATCAGTAATAAGTTGATATTCTTGATGTACAACATCGTCATTTAATTGTTGATCAAAACCTATACTTAAAATAGTATTTGTACTATTAAGTAAATTTTGAGCATTGTAAATAGCAATAGTCGAAGCATTTAATCCTGCTATATAAGGCAGACCGCTACCTCTTGGATCTGCAATATAGCTAGCCACTCCGCTGGCACTTAATGTTTTACCAGATCCGCTGGCTATTGTAGTAATACCTTTAACCCAGAAATAATATAAAGTTTGGAAAATATTATTTTGTCCTAGTTGTGAAGAAATAGTATAACTTATCGGACTTAACGGTGTCCCAGGTCCTGTGTAGCTAGTTGGCGGGGTAGAGCTTTCGACCCATTGATAAACATCTACACTACTGCCAGGAAATACAGATCCCCAACGTCGGCTTGCGTAAACAATATCATCTTGATTAGGATCAATAAATCTTACAGTATTAGTGTCCCACCACATTTCACCAATATGCTCTGATTGCCAAGCATTTCCGTTATTGTGAACTGACCCAGTATTGTACTGAGCAGGATCTACCGCTCCTATATAATTAATATTTTGACGAGCGACACCGAGTATTTTTCCTTGTAATGGATCAAAAAAGTCAAAATATGTTTGAACTCCTCCATTAACAGTAACATTAATACCTACAGATTGTGCCCCGTTATATGTAAATACTCCATCAAGTTTATAAACATCTACAACTGGCTGCTGAACACGTATTGGTGCCCAAGAAGGCGTATCACCTGGATTATTAAACACAGTTACATAACCAAAATTAGTAGTATTAGTTGGAATTCCGCCTGGCGACCCAATTAGCAATCTTCCGCTTGTATAATTAACACTAAAGGCAAACATATCACCAGATATTGTGTTACTATTATAAATTTGTTGTCCGAAAGCAAATTGCCCAGGATTATTAACATTACTTGGACTAGACGGGAAAAAATCATATGTATACGCTACACCGCCGTTGAGTATACTATTATAGTAAGTTGTACTATGTTCGTCAAAATAAGTTTCCCCAGCGTCAAATGTAGTTGGTTCATATATATTACCGTTTGGCGCTCCAACTATCAAATTAACTGCGCTAGTATCAATACTTAACGAAGAACCAAATTGAGCATACACGCTAGGAGCGGGACTTAGAATTTGTTGAGTGAGTACAAAAGTATTAAAACCTAATTGATTAAATACAGAATTAGTAACTCCTGGCAGAACTGTTATCATATTTCCAGGTGTTGCGGCTTTTGCATTTTGAACGCTAATTGTTAATCTTCCAGAAACTACAATTATTTTATAGTTATTAGTCGGAGCATATACAAAATATATTTGTTCTGAACTAGGATCGTACGAATAATCTACTCCGCTAACTTGTAATACATTATTAACATATACTTTAGTGGTATAAGAACTAGCACTTGAATATAGTGTACCTATGTAAAATATTTTAGTAGTACCATCTCCTGTGAAAGTTAAATCAGCCGTTGGTGTAGCTATTACGTTAGGTATTAGCGCATTGTTAATTGCTAACGCAAATCCTGAAATTGTATTATTTGGTGAATTAGGTACTGTTACTATTGTGTCATTAATTCTAATTGTTCCACCGGCAGTAAGCGTTGGATTAGCAATAGTAGATGTAGTTACACCATATACTCTAGATTGATTAACTTGATGATCAACAGATCCAGCTTGAGCCAAATATGTACTGTCAAAAGGAGCACCTATGTAAATGCTACAATTCAATGGGCAAACATCAACAGCAGTTCCATACATAGCTTCATAACTTGGTGTACTAGATATTAATTGTTCTATTTGTTGAAATTGGTTTGTTTCAATTTCAATAATATCACCGCTATTAAATGTAATATTTGTAAATGTTATATTACTTCCCAAAACGGTATACTGTCCATTTATAGATTGTGCGGTAGATAATAAAAATATATTGTTTACTAATACTGCCACAGGATTGGAAATAGTACCCGGTATTGTATAAACTAATTGTGTTGTATTTGAAACTATATATCTTATGACACTGCGGTCAAATACATAAGTTGTACCAGCTTGTGTTAACGAATTGACTTCGGCATTTGGTGCTCCCACTACAAGTTGTCTGCCATCTGTGGTAGTGCCAACACTAGCTCCAAAATTATCTCCGGAAATTGATTGTGCCGAAGTTATACTAGAAATATATTGCCAATACGTGTTAGATGTTACCTCAATTGTTGCCCCGGCACTAGGATTTGCTCCGGGATTAAAAGTTAAAGCAGTAGATCCTGTGCTAAAAGTGTAATCAAGATAAGGACGTAGTATTTGCCCATTAACAACTACAGAAAAACTATAAATGTTTGTAGCTGTATATAAAAAATTATTTAAATTAAATGAAGATGTGTTATTGATTCCAGATCCACTGCTTGTAAATGATGTAATTTGACCAGTGTTAGATACTGAAGTAACAGTAATTACTAAATTATTAGCAGGACTTGATCCACCTATTACATTTCCATTAATAGTTAATGTATTACCTATTGAATAAGAAATACCTCCAGAAGTTAGTGTAGCAAAATATACTCCTCGAGTATTATTAACTGTAAACGTTGCGCCTACACCAACCCCACTAGTTGAATTTTGTTGTAATCCAAAATAAATTTGTTGATCTAATTGTACCTGTTGTCTTTGACTAATTCGAATTTGCTGATTAACAGTCGGCGGTGTCCCAAAAATTACATTATTTTGACTGATAGTATAATCAACCCCATAAGTAGCAATAAAACTTCCCAACGTAACTACTAGTTGGTTAGGATGAATGTAGTTAATTTGTATGTTATCAGAATAAGAAAATTGTCGCGTTATTCCGTCAGCTATGTATGTAACAAACTGAGGTAAAACATCAATACGCTCATAAGCATACACAGTATTAATCACCGGAGCACTAATATACATCCAGTGTTCATCATTGCTTATTATTCCTGAAGTACCAAAATTTATAGCAGAAAAGTTTTGATCAGGTGGTACTAATATTTGTGTTTCAGTGTATAAACTAGTTGCTGAATCTCTATAAATTGTAAATGCGTATCCAACACCAGATAAACTTGCGCTTGCTCCGACTACTGCCCAATTTTTGTTACCAAAATTTACAAAATTACCGTATCCGTGTGTAGCTTGTGCGTTAGGACTAAATGCTGTACTGTAGACATAATCAGTTTTAGTGCCAGCAAAGTAAGCATAAACTCCGCCTACTCCAGCGGATAATCCTGGAATACCAACCAACGCTCCTAAATTATCCACTGTTTGAGTAATACTTGTGCCGTATTGAGCTTGAGCAGTTAACCCCGGAGTAATAACTGAATTTGTCACAAAAGGAGTTTGTTTTTGTAATGTTTCCCAATGCCCGTTTCCATCATTATCAACCCAAACAATATCTCCAGGTATTAAATTATTAACATAAGATAATCTAGAAATATCACTTGCCTGGCTTACACGTGCTTCAGCTAATTTAAACACAAGTCCTAATCCTGGCAAAGAAGTTAAATTACTATTTGTAAAGGCAAAAGAAAGTAAAATACTGGTAGTACTCGGTACTGCTATCACTCGGTAAACGCCATTTACTCCTGGATTAAAATATTTTACAATAATTAAATCAGCTACTGCTAAATTATGTATATTATTAAATTGAGCAATACTTGTGCCATTTAAATTATTTGTTAAAAGAGTCATTTGCGCTGGAACTTCAGCTACACGATAAACTCCCCAGTTATAACTATTAATTTTGGCTATCCAAATATATGTTCCGATACCAATGTTATCAATATCAACATCAATAGCAGTCGGATCTTCAATGCTAAAGACTGTAACATTAACATCATTTAAACAAACATACCCTGCCGTTGGTAACGAAGGAGCTAGACTGCTAGTTTCATATGTAGTTGGTAAAATATTAGGAGAAGTAATATTATAACTTTCTCTCCATAAATTGCTCAAGTATACAACTTGATTTGCTTGACTTGTTTGTCCAGGTACAATTACTTGTATTGTCGAAGGATTATAATTTAATAGTGCTTGATTTAATTGAATTTCAACATAGCTTTTATTAGCTTGTGCTCCGTAAGTCCCGGATAATATTCCCCAATTTTCATAAACATTATATTGCCCAGATTCTTTACCCAAATTAGCATTGCTAAAAATTTGTGCCGCACGAGTTGTCCCTTTAGTTCCGATAAATTGTTGATATAACTGTACTTGAGTCACGCCGTTAAGATTCATATCCGTCATGTATTGTCTAGGACGGAAACCAATCAAACCAAATGCAAATAAATCATTATCACTTGTTAAATTTGCTTGATATACATCATAAGCACTTACTAACTGATCAGCTTTGTTAGCTAAATTTGGCAATAGCCCCTGATCTATTAGTTGATAATCACTTTTAACCCAATCATTATAATTAAATTTTTCTTGAGGTTCACTTATGTCGATTGCTTGCCAATAAGTGTTTTTATACAAAACTATTATACCTTTAGTATATTTTGTATATGGTTGCCACTGCTTAATGTTATTTAAATTTAATATAAATCCTTGGGCGTTAAGTTGACCGTCCCATTGTGTTGTAGTTGATGCAATTAAACTTAGTCTTACTTGTCTTGCTGCCGTAATTGGATCATAAATTAAATCATTAAACTGACTTGTGTTATTTAAAACTACCATGTCTTCGTAATTGGTAAAGCGCAAGGTCAAATAATTAATTGTTTGGCCGTTTGTTGTAGTCACAGAAAAATTATTGCCATCTCGATAAACAACCATAGTGCGAACATCTAACACTTTATGATTTTGATCCAATAACATATTTTCCGGAGTAATGCTGGCAATAGTATCAACTATGCTAATTGGCTGACTTGCTGTGATTTTTGTCGCACAAGGATTTAGATTAATCATTGTGTTAGCTGACCAACCTTGTTCTGCAAAATACAAAAATTCTTGAGCCATTTGTGCCCAATTGAGAGTGTAACCGTTTTCTACATTATCAAAAGTTAAACCTTGATTTTCTAACCAGGCGCCGTAACTTAATAAAAAGTCACATACACTAGTAGTATTAGTAAAGGTATACCCGTACGGGATTTGTGTAGTCCTTGTAGTATGTTGAGTTGGTACATTTACTGTTAAGTTTCCTGCCGTGATAGTTTGATAAACCCCCGAAGGATTGCTTACCAATGTTTCAAAATAAGGTTGTACATTACTGTATCCAAATACAGAATATCCTACACTGCCATTGGATAAAACTGTTACAGTAACTATTACTGAACTATAGGTAATTTCATTAAAAGGCTGATTTTTATAAAATAACAAATCATAACTTGTAGGAGGTATCAACAAACTATTATTAGTAGAGTTTGGCCCTGCTCGTTCGGTAAACAACTGTAGATATACTGGATCAGAAAAAGAAGCCATTCTATAACATAAACGTACATCAAGATTAGCTAAATCTTCTGTTAATGTTGTAGTGCTGTTTACACCTAACTGACTATAATAATCAACAATCCAGTTTATGTAACTCGCTTTACTTACACCATTACCATAAACTTGAACCCCGCTGGCATTTAATCTATAACGACCATTATAAAGATATTGCCCTAAGATTGTATTATATCGATATAAATCTCTATCAGCAAATAATGAGAAAAATTGAGCCGGTTTAGTAAGAGCCAATAAACGCATTATAGCAAATGGATATGATGAAGAATTCCACCATGATGCTTGCACTGGACCTCCGTCACCAGCTACCCAAGATTTTTGAAAAGATAAAGGATCATTAAAACCTACCAATGATTCAAGTGGCGGCAATAATTCTCCTTCGGTTCCAACTGGTATAATTCCACTCAAACCTGGTCGAGCATATTCAGGTAAAATGTATGGTGCCACTGGATCAGCTACGAGGCCGGCTTCCATGTCATCCCATAATACTGTATTACCTGAAGTATAAGGTGCCGGTCCGTATCTGCCTGTCCACCAAGAAGGTTCTTCCGAAAACCCTATCATTTCCCAAGGGGTTGACTGAGGAGTTTCAGTGTCGTAAAAATAACGATATAAGCCTCTCCAATTTCCTTGATATAATTGCTTGCCGTTAATACGATTTGCCGACTGACTATAATTATATGTAAAAGGATTACTCTCGACATAATTTTGTTGTGTATAATCTATTTTATTTTGTCCTACCCAAGATAAAAAATCTTCGCTGAGAATTTGATTTATTTCAGCGTAGGTGTAAGGTGTATTACGAAAAAAGCCAGGTAGTAAAGCAGTTGTTTGTGCTGGATAAAAATTAGGATCAATTTCATCTGTAGTTAACGGAATAGGATTATCATCAACTTTAATATTATCATAAATTCGTTTTTCAAATTCCAGTAGTACCTGATCTCTAATATCGCCAAAAGCAATAGTAATACTACCATCATGACCTTGAATTACTGTAGTTGGCTCTGAATATGTATTATCAACATAAATTTCAGGTGTGTATTTAGGGTAAAGGCCCATTTTACTCGGAGTGTTTGGACACCAACTGGCTATAGTTGTAGGATATTCATTAATAGTAACGACATCACCGACTTTTAACGGGATTAAAATTGTTAATTTAGGTGCTTCGGTAGATACAATATATTGTGATCCACGTAATATTAATATTCCATTAACATATACTAACAATCCAAGATAATTACTCGAGGTAAAATTATAAGTTTGTATTGTATTAAAAGTTGATGTAGTTATAGGATTAACTACTGTTGTGTTGGAAGTATAATTTGTCCCAACTGGCAGCATATCACTCCAGTAAAATGGATTAGAACTAGTAAGACTTTGTGTGATATTTTGTATCGCCGCATCAAGTATACTACTTACAGATTGATTTACACTTATGTTTAATTGTGTTACTGCGGTAAGTAATTTATTTTTATACTTAATATATTCTCTACTATTATAAGCGATAGATGAAAATATATCATAATTTGTAGAACGTAAAAAATATCCTGCAAGAGTTAACGGTGATGATTGCTGTAATATTTGTTGTCCATAAGGAACAATATTACCTAAATCACGTGTATTATTTGGACCGTTAATTGTTCCTTGAAATTCTAATAAATTTTCGCAAATTGTAGCATAGTGTTGACGAATCGTCCCTAAGGTAAATTGACTGCTGTTACCATTGAAAGGATTATTTTCCAAATTAATAGGAACTTGATAAAATCCTATATTACTTACTTGCGAACTATACACTAGTACTTCAATGATATCGCCTGTATTATATCCACTGCCAGTTAAAGTAATTACAGTTGTATTTGTATTAGTATTCACTGATAAAGTATACGATGAAGGCAACTGATACACATTATTAATAAAAATTTGTACGGCAGGAACATCTAAATTTGTTTCTGCCAATACATCAAGTTGCAAAGGAATTCCCGCATAACTAAACTGAAATTGTTGTCTCGGTAATGATGGTATTGCCGCTGTTTGCCATCCCAATTCTGTATTGTATAATAGTCTCGAAGAATACTGACGTACAAACCCATCACTAACCTTAACTGTAATTCCAGCATTCGTAGGAGTATAAACAAAAGTATCTGTATATAAATTATTATCAAATAGTATATCACCAATATTATTAAGACTAAAAAATGCTAACGGAATTCCCAACACGGGATCCACCGCATTATCAATATTTTCAGAATAACTTAATAATTTACATCCAGTAAAATTAGTGCTAGGATAATATGTTGTGTCCCCAAAACTATTACCGTTTGTGTCAAAAACATCAAAAAGAGGCGGTTGATTTACTGAAGTTTTTTGTTGTGATGATACCCAATAAGATCCGTCAAAGTAAAAACTTTGTCCTTTTTGTGTCAATCCGTCTAAACATACTGTAACTTGATTTTTTTGAATAGGGCTATAATCGGTAGATACCAACTGAACCAAATCAATAACTGGGTTTGGATTTGAAGGGCTAGGTGAAATAAACGTGACAATGTATACTTGATTTCGAACATTTACGTCTGAATCTGCCGCAAATATTATTAAATCGCCTTGTTGTAATTCGTAACCATCTATACCATATCCTGTTTGTCCGTTAACATTTAACAAAGCATCTGTTTGTGAAAAATCAATAACATTTACTGGTGGTATGCCTTCGGTACCGTAATTAATTAATTTAGTGCCTGCTCTAAATTCAAGAATAGGTCGATTTGCTCTTTGTAAATTGGTATACGTAGGAGTTGTGTTATTATACGCCGATGTAGCAGAAATTACATCTGTATGAAACCATCGATTACTTCTGGACCAGGGATTTAAATCAATGCTGGCTTGATTAATTGTTATATAATCAGGTTTAATTGGTTGATTTCCGTAAGATGTTACTACACCTCCACTTATATAAGTTCCAGAAGTTGTACTATAAAAAATTACTTCTGTTGTAGTCGAAGAAATAACATTAAAAATACCGTTATAGTTCCCAGCTGATGAAGAAACCCCAGATACTACAATTAATTGTCCGGCAACAAAAGGAGCTACTGACTGTGCTGCAAAAGTTAAAGTTACTTGTGATCCGTTACCACTTATTCCGGTTACAGGAATATTGTTTATTCCAACCGCATACGATTCAGGAACAATAAAATTAGTTACAGGCAATAAAACTATGCTAGATCCAACCCCTTGAATGTAATAAGAATTTCCCTGGTACGAAGAGGGAGTTACACTACCCTGAAAAATAACTTTAAGTCCATTGGTGAAAGTAACACCATTTGGACTAGTGTAATTAACTTTGCCTATAATATCAGTGTCTACATTTATTGTGGCATTACTAACAGGATCAATTAAATTAATTGTTCCAAATATAGTTGGATCTTCACTATCTTGATAAAACAAATAATTTTGTGCAGCAGTTAGTAAGGGTATTTGCTGGAAAAATCCTTGAGAATTTTTATACCATTGAGTGTTAATATATTGTGTTCCAAAACTAATACTAAATTGTGTAAGATTGTCAACAGATTGAATAGATGTCAATTGAATAAATTGTGCTCCGCTAGAATCTGTGACATAATTTGCTCTCCATATACTAAATTGAATAGTAGGATCTGTTATTGGAATAGCTTGATCAAAACCTGTGCTATCATAACTACCAGTACTACCATTTACTGGCACATTTGGTGAGTACGGTGATTGATTATACCATCCGCCTGGATCAACGTCCGAAGTTTGAGTAACAAAAACTATAGTTCTATTATTTAAATTAGTAATACCGTCAATACCAGTAGGATAATTATCTAAAAATTGTTGTGGAGTGACTCCATTAATTTTATCAAATTGATAATTTGATCCTGCTATTAAATCTACTTTTCCTATATTTGGCAATGTATAATAAAAATTTTGTGCAGTACTTAACGGAACGTTGAAAGTTACTGTGCCTAAATCTATTCCGTTATTACTAACTCCCAACACATTTCTGCTTGATATATTACGAGACCAAGATACTTCGCCGTTAACTCCTGGCTGGCTTTGAATCCAAAAGTTGGGACCTGATCCTGGTATAGCATCAATAACATTTAATTGACCACGAAGATTAAATTCCAAATCATTACAATAATATAAAACATCAGGAGCATCTTGCGGCACTGTAAAAGTTACTAGCCCGGCAGTGGCCCCATTATTTGTCACTCCTTCACTCCATATATTTGTAGTACCAAAAGATAATTCTGTTTTGATATAAAATGCTAACGGAATCGTTTGTACTAAATTCCATGTATATGTGTTACCTCGAACTAATGTTAATGTAGGATTTGGCTGCTGATCAATTGCCCAAGAACTTGTTCCGTTATTTGTAACTCTGTAATCAATAGCATTACTTGTATTTTGTGCTATATTAAATTGATAAACACCGTTACGTACAAGGGTAAGTGCTGGATTAGTACCTTTATATCCGCTAAAAGTATAAGCGCCATTCGCTCGTGTAACTGTAAAAGTTTGAGTTGTGGGAACCGTAGTTGCCGATACGGTAACAGCTTCAGGTCCATTTGGCAGCCAATAATATTGAGCATAGTTATTAAATTTGTCAAAATCAACAAATGGATCCCAAGAATAATATTCACTTTCAAATAATCTATCAGCTTGATCTGTTATACCGCCTTGTACTGTTAACGCATCAATTATGCCTGGGTAAGTAATAACATCGTCAATATTTAAAGTAGTTGGGTTAAGAGAAACTACACCAGGCTCAAGTTGATAATTATTACGACTAGGTGTAGGTTCAATAACGTAATTGTCATTCGGATTAACGCCTGGGCCAACTTTTTGCCCTATAAAACCCTGTGTCTGTTTATACTGTGGTTCTTGTACTAGCTGATCAAGAGTTGCTGATAAAAATTGTTTGTTAACCGGAGTTTGAAATATTTCCGGCAAAAAATTAACGGTACGAATTTGAGCTGCCATTAGATTACTCCGCTGCCTGGGGCAGTTTGTAGGTTGTTACTAGTCAACGAATTAATAATTTCTATGTCATTTATTGTTGCGCCATTTACAAAAATTTGATATGGAGCACATTGAATTTCATATAGATCACCAAAAGATTTCTGAGGGTTAAGTGGAACTAAAACTACTGAGGCTATATATGTTCCTATTTGAGAATGAATATATGCTGACAACTCTGAAAAATAAAATGTATCTCCAAAATTCCAATTAGCTATATTAAAATAAGCATTTAATGTACCTAATACAAGATTTTGTATTTGATTATTACTAGCATTAGTATTTGCAGCAGGTATAACTTTAATTGTAGCTCTCAATGCTTCCGGTGCTTTACTTCCGAATAAAGGTAAAAACTGAACGCTATTAAGAATCATATTATCACTAATCATTTTGTAATTTTGTAATCCGGCATAAGCTGTTGTCAAATCATCAATAGTTGGAGGTGTTGGTTCAGACACTGTACCTGTTGTATCTTGAATCCAACGTTGGTAAGCAGTATAATATTCCAAAGTAACTACATACAAATCAATAATATTTGTACTACCAGGATCAATTAAATTATTCAAAGAACTATTATGTCTATATTGAAAATATAAATCTTGTCTTCCAACTTGTGCTATCCAGCCAGAGGTTACTGATAAAACTCTAGTTCCGATCAATGTTAACGATAATGTGTAAAAAACAGATTCTTGATAAGCATAAAATATTTGTCCAGTAACATAAGATTCTTTTACTAATTCAATTGCCGATAGTGTTGGATAATCACTATTTACAACTCCTGACGGTTGTAATAAGTAACGTTCTAAATTATCAAAATCAACAGTCTGTTGGAAAAATACATATGGTTGATTTTGTGCTGTACTAGCAGGAGACACTCCAACTATTTCGGTAAAAAAATCTGGATCATTTGGTATACCATCATTGTTATAGTCTTGATATCCAACTAATACTTGATAGTCATCAACTAACCCATCAGTCAAAACCGGTTGACCAATAATTTTAAGTTGTGTATCATCTAATAATGGTAAGTTAGTAAAAGGTTGACTATTTGTTTTTAATATTTTTATAAAGTCACTAATTACTGATCCAGTACGACTATCATAAATTTTTTGATCAGTGTCAAAAAAGAAACGCACTTCTATTACACTGCCAAAATAATAATCAAGACTTCTAGTAACAACTGTATATTTTGATCCATCAAATGTACATTGTATTAGCCAACTAGCATCTAAATTAGATCCAGATGTATTGCCAGCATATCCTTGACTCCATGTAGCTCCGACGTTAAGATTGGCAGCTGTAATAACATACCAAGAGTATGGGGTTCCAGTAATATTTCCGGTGCTGTCATAACCTAATCCAAAATTAAAATTTATTAATATTTGATTAACTATCGATTGTTTGACTGTATTACTAAATGTAGATACAAATAAAGGAATAACTGTGACAGCAATTGCGCCAGTAGGAACATATGTATTCAATACAACTGGGCCGGTGCCGTCAGTTAAATTACCAATGCCGTTATTGGTTCCGTTACCAATAATAGCCATAGGACTAGCCCAAATCACTAAATGATCAGAAGATCCAGTTGGAGTTCCTGGCTGGAGTTCATTATTAATATCAAAATAATAACCTGTTGGCGGAATAAATTTAATTAATGAACCTTCAACAATAAATTTAGCATTATTACTGGCAGTTGATCCAATAACAACTGGCGAACCTGTACTATTTGTAAAATATCCTGTAGTTTCATTGACAATAGTTGTGCTTTCGTGCCATGAATAGTTTAATGCTGTTAAGTCTGGTCTTGGAAAATTAGCGTAATAGAATTGTTTCAATGTAGCTTGTATCAATATAGGAGTCAAGTCATTTAAAATAACATTATTGATATCATTAGTAGTTTGCCAAGTAAAGGTAAAAGCCGGGGTCGTGTTTGTATACCACAAGGCACCATCATCACCAAATACGTTTGTAGAAGAATATTTTCCTGTCGGATCAACTAAATCAAGATAACGACTAGTTCCTATAGAACTACGGTTCAAAGCAGAGCTTTTAATAATAGAATTGTATGTTGTAAACGGAAAATTAGTATAATCTTCTCCATTTACCATACGATTTTGTGTGTAATAACGAGCTGGGGCACGTTCTTTTATCTGATCAATTGTTTCTCTCGGGGCGGCATTTGTTACTGGAGTAGTTAGCCCGCATGTAAATGTTATTGTTTCAATAGTACCAGTACGACTAACGTAAGATATAGGAATTTGTACTGATTGCATAGATTCAGGATTAATAATATATTGCAATCCGTTAGAAGCACGTACATAAGTTCTAAATTGTCCGACTGGTATTGATGAAAATACATTATCGCCAAATACCAATGTAATTTGATCGTTTGTTCGACTTGCTACAGAAAATACAGTTCGTATATTAGGCGTCATTTGCTCAACTGCGGCAGCATAAACCGAAGGCACTGCCTGCCAGTAAGTTTGTACATTTCCTAAATTATCAAGTTGATACAACCATACATCAGTATTGTTAATGCCTTCAATATTAATATCAACTGTACGATTAGCAATACTTTCAACTAGATTAAAATCTTGATTTTGTAATACACCTTGCTTAAAATAGAAAAAATATCCAGTATTAGCACTAGCGTATCCTAGTTGATCATTTCTAAATAAAATATTAAATTGTCCATTTGGGCGTGGGGGAGGTTCAAAAATATAAGTTTCCCCTAAGGATGTAGCATTTACTACTTCAAATGGCATGTTAACTCCGTCTATTGTCGAAGTATACGGCACCACTGGAATATACCCAGGAACTAAATTAATAGTATACTCTTGTGTGTCAATTCCGCCAATAATTTGATCATTACCTGGATTTCCAACACGCTGTGTGTCAACTAAACTAGCATTAATTATAGCAGTAAATTGCTCTTGCCAATCAAAATTACTGGGATCTGCCCAATTAACAGTTACATTAGCAAGATTAGTTCCATTATAATCTGTTACATTCTCTGTTGTAGACACAGAAAATACTTTAAGATATCCGTTTGCTTCAGTATTACGTTGTGCTGTATAGGAAACTAAATTTGCTAATTTAATAACGCTATCACGACGCTCGGCAGTATCAATGTAATTTTCTCGAGTATTTAAATCAGTTCTAAATGCTAATGCTTGCCCCATGAAAGCAATAACATCAAGCAAAGCAATGAACTCTGATGATTCAATATAATCATTAAATGTTTCCGGATAGTATTGTTGTAAATAATCTACGAAACTTTTACGTAAAGTTTCAAAATCATAGCTTTGAAAGTCTCCTTCGCTATAAGTTTGATAGATTCTTTTCCAATCTTCAACTCCAAAAAGTACAGTTTGTCTTGTGGTTGTAGCCATTTTTATTCCAGTGTTATATTATTTATACCTAAAATAAACTGGGTAGTTTAACTACACATAACTGGCACTACGTTGTGTTTGATTAAAAAATATTGATAAGATTTGTGCGTCAGTAGTGGCAACGGTTTTTAATTGTAATTCTATTAATATACCATTTTGTTGTGGAAACATATTGATACCATCAAGATAAATTCTAGGGTCTCCACCAATCACTCTTTGTACTTCTCTATATATTGCTGATTGCGTTTCTGGTGTTTGATTTTCAAACAAATAATCCCAAAGCAATGTACCATAACCCGGCCTACCAACTAATTCACCCTGTCTAATATTGAAGGCGTTTAACAAATCTTGTTTTATTAGCGGATAATCAACAAGAGTGAACTGTTTGTTTTGATTAATTGTATTAAATCCAATAAAAGTTGCCATATAATATATTTATTTTATTAAAATTTAATTTTAGCAGTAATTGATGCCAAATTTTGTGATAAAATACCTTGGGCTTTGCCTATGTCGGCCGAAATACCTAATCCTTTTGCCGATGGCAGTTCAAATACAGGAGGGGAAATTAAATTACTTCCAATTACACGATTAACAGAAGCATCTACTGTGCTACGATTAACGGTATTATTAAATCCCGGAGATGGTTGAATACCTGATACTAGCCCGCTTAATATAAAATCACTAAAGTTAACTCCAAATTGTACAGATTTTGCTAAAGAATTTAATTGTGATAGCGCCGGGCCAGCAAGAGCACTTAATACACTTGCTGGTCTTAACGTTTGAATACCTGCTCCGGCCAACCCACCTGAACTTAAACCAGTATTCAATCCTCCAGAATTTAAATTATTAATATTGCTAAGTGCTTCACTGCCAACTGCATTAACTAAATTATTATTAGTAGCAACTGATAACAATGAAGATCCTTGTGCCCATGCTACTGTTAACGAAACACCGTACTTACTACTATTGGCCACTAACGCACCAATGTCTCCGTTCAATGAAGAAGTGACGGAAGCAGTTATTCCTGATGTAGTCCCGCCCGAAGCTCCGCTAGCTAAACCTGATTGTTGTAAAGCTGATCCACTATTATTTGTCTTAAATCCAACCGCCCCAGTAGATAAACTAGATAAACCAGCATTATATGTAGCAGTAGCATCATTTCCAAGATTACTTATTGCTGACGGCGTTACTCCTACTGGAGTTGTTAAAGAATCATTAGTTATTTTATTAACATTTGCTGAACTGTTTAATAAAATCAATGCCGATACATCTGATAATGTACCAGATGATGTATAAATTTTTCCAGTAGAAATACTAGGTTTTGAAATTGTTGCCGGCGGCGGCACTATAACTCCTGTAGACACTAATGAATTATAGCTTTGATTCATTAGTTTTTCTTGTATTTTATTTTGTAAGGAAGGATTTTTTAAAATATCATTAACACTATATACACCATTGAGTCCAGTCCATGGGGCTGGTGATATTAAAATACATGTAAAGGAATCTATGTTAGCCTGTGTACTAGGATTTAGAACTGAATACATTTGACTAAAACCTGGTTTAATATAGCCTGCTTGTTCTAATTGTTGTAGATTGAATCCATACTTACCAACACCATTTTTTTGAGTAAAAACACTAGCATCTTGATTTACAATTGATGCTATTTGCGCCATAATTGATTGCATTTGTTGGGCCGAAAGCTGCCCAGCTCCAGATGTATTTGAAACTTTTGAATTTCTACTGTTGTTAAAATTTCCGTTGTTAAGAGGAGCAGTATTTCTAGCATTTGGACCTATACCAATGGCCGAAGGGCCAAGACTATAAACACCTTGTACCGGATCTGAATTAACTTGTATATAATTTGCTTGATTAATAGCATTGGAAACTGGTACATTAGTTAATACTGGCAATGGTGCTACTATTGGCAATCCGGATATAACTGCCAATAGTGTTTTATCATCAACTCCCGCTGTGCCTCTTTGTAATCGGCTAAGGCCAAAATTAGTTAATGCTTCGACCGGATGTGTTAATGTATCTCCAGGTTGATATCCTACAAATGTTCCGGCGGCAACTTGAGAGTAGAAAATTTTGTCAGCTTCTACTTGTGTTGTGCCGTCAGGAGCAGTTAATGTAAAGGAAGCGCCGGAAGGAAGAGTGTAATTAAAAATGCTCATGCTGTTTTAGTAATACTTACCCCTTGTGGTATTGTCGGAGCACCTGGAGGAGTTGAATTTGTCCCATCTGATAATGTAACATCAACTTGTACACCTTGATTATGATATGGCCATGGTTCGTGCGTAGGTGCCCTAGTTACAACACTAGTCAATGAATCTGGTGTTACTGCCCATCCAGTACTTGTATCAAATGCAGCATCTGGCATGGTATATTCTGTTAACCCCGACGGTACATCAACTGAGGAGCCACCACCTCCATTAAGATTTATGGTTGCGCCGTCTATATCTAAATCACCAGATGAATTCCAAGCACCATTACCATTATTAATAATAGTTAAATCTCCATTACTTCTAACACCTATTGTAGATTCACTAAACAAAGTTAATACATCTTTATTGGCGCAAGTAAATGTGCCGTTACTTTCCATAGTGGTAGATATACCACTTTTCATATTAATGTTTCCGCCAGCCCATACATTGAAATCATTGTCAGCATGTAAATTTATATCACCTTCAGTCCGTAAATTAATAGAATTTGTAGTGTATACATCTAACGTTCCCTCTTGGCCAAATTCTAACCATGCTTGGCCGTTAGCATGAACAATATAAAAACAATTGCCATCATCACTCATAGTAATTTGATGACCTTTGGCGGTACGAATACGAACCATGCTATTCACGCCACTAACATCTCCATCGTCTAAAACAAATGAATGTCCGCCTCGACGACCAACTACATTAACCGCATCTGGTGGAACTGATCCTGAAGATACTTGTTGTTGGATAGTAGCATCAGACAATCCGCCTTGATATATTGGTCGACCAGGTGTACTTAATCCGAAAGTAGTAGAAGGACTTTCTCGTTGGCTCGACGATGTAATTGGTCCGCGTATCGGATCATTTATCAATCCCTGCTGAAATAAAACACTGGCTAGATAACTATGAACTGGTTTTTCTTGATTAAAGAATTGAGAGTTTTCGTTAATAGCAGTATTTTGTGGAGCATTATTAATTTCACTAACTGGCAGTTGTGGACTTTTAGCAAAATATGTAGACTGATTTTCGTTTTGTGGGGCGGCATTGGCAGTTGCTCCAATAGCCGGGGTCATATGGTTAATACCTTGATTTGGTATACAACCAACGTAATACCCTTGATTTGGGTCTCCGGCCACAAAAAAGCATAAAACAGAAACTCCTATATCAGGAGGACTAAATGACATGCCGTAACTTTGTTGGTTATTTGTTGATCCATAAGATCCAACTCCAGCAGAAGTACTAGTTTTTGGTGTAGCACCGCCGAACGGTGGACAATAACTTACGGTGCGCCAAAGTGTTTTATTTGTTTTATCTGGTCCAGAAAATTGTTCAATGTAAACTTGAACACGCCCGCTGCGGGTAGGATCAACATTATTCATTATTTCGCCGCTAAACGGTCCGAAATCAGTGGGCATTCCCCCACGATCAAATTTATAATTTGGTGCTCTGCCAGTATTGCGTTCTACATTTAATCCCATTATTCGTCCTTAGGTGCCATTGTTTGTGTTTGTGTATTTAAAGTATTACCAAACCGTGAGTTACTTATAGATCCAGGAGCAGGAAGAGACGCATTTCCAATAACATTATTATTAGATGTCGGGGGTAAGGCAGGAGTTGAAGGTTGTACTGATGGCTTGCCTATAACTGATGTGCCAGTAGAAGTCGAAGATGGCACATTAGCGGGAGTTTGTGGCCATTGACTACTATTTTGATTAGTTCTACTAATAAGATTAGGATCAGATACATCATTAGTTTGCAATGACGGAGTACGATTGTTTGGAAGATCTAATCTGCGCGGATCTGTTGCCGCAAAATCTGGAGAACTTTGTCCGCCATTAGCATTTGTATCGTTACTATTCGGAAGGTCTACTCTACGCGGATCTGTTGCCGCAAAATCTGGAGAACTTTGTCCGCCACCTGTCCCTGTGCCTGTAGCATTATCAATTTGTTGCTGATTAAGATTAGTTAACAAACAACCAGTTAATTCTTGCTCAAATATTCCTCTTCTAAAAGTACTTTTAATTCCCATAGCAACATACGCTGCACTGGCTGCTGGTTGTGTTGCCAGTAAATTATTGTTATTACCATTAGTTCCTTCAGCATTAACATCTACTAAACCTGTATCAAGATTATAATCAGCTGGAGCATTCCAATTGACTACAAATACAGCCTGTTGGGCATCTGTATTAATAGTTCCGTCTGGATAAAATCCTTGAAAGTTAAAATTAGGAGCATTAATACCTACAATTTCTCCTTGTTGTATCCATGCTGGATCTCCAATAATTTTTAAACTGATATTTTGTTGATCCGTAAAATTGTATAAAAAATCTGCGGCTGTACT